>WBZY01000059.1_pt1 | contig 123815 bp, 109 predicted proteins | sample 5204191 | NCBI WGS metagenome assembly WBZY01 (sample SAMN12344363, study PRJNA552823) | activated sludge metagenome | biome: Activated sludge suspended growth; feature: Anammox Sidestream; material: Wastewater; isolation source: activated sludge from anammox sidestream of wastewater treatment... | reverse complement strand
GATCCGCTGCGTGGCGTTCAGCGCCAGTGCGGCGAGCAGGAAGCCGTCGTGGACCGCATCCGGCACTTGCAGGCCGTCGAAGCCCAGCGCCTCGGCGCGGCGCGCGTGCGCGGCGATCGCCGCCGGCCCCATGTTCTCGGGAGTGCTTGCGTAGACGGTGAACATGCGTGCGTATCCTCTTCCGGTGCGTTGAAGGGTGGTGATGGCTCAGCCGGCGTCGGCGCCGGGGGCCGGCCGGGCCGCATCGCGTTCCCAGCCGAAACGCTGGAACAGCGGCGCGAGCCGCCGGCGGATCTCGTCGGCGTCGAGCCCGAATTCCGCCAGGCTGTACGAATGCGTGGTCTCATGGCGCCCGGCGCGCGCCTGCTCGGCGTCAAGCACTGCGGCGTACTGCGCCCCCACCTCCAGCCCGAGCGCCGCGTAGACCTCCCCGACGGTGCGTTTGGGTTCGGCGACCAGTTGCCGGTAGTCGACGATCGCGCGCGGCGTACCGGGGTGGCGCTCGAGCACCTCGAGCGGATACGTGTAATTGTGGAACGACAGTTCGGCCAATGCGCGCAACGAGGACTGCATGCGCGCCTCGTCGAAGTGGCGCGCCGACCAGCTGAACTTCATCAGCTTGAGCAGGCTGGGCATGGTTTCCAGCGGATTGCGGTAGAGCAGCACGAAACGCGCATCGGGAAACACCTCGAGCAGCGTCTCGACGCGCCCGCAAAAGGTCGGGTTCTTGCTCAGGTGGATGCGGTTGTCACCGTTGACGTAGAGCTGGCGGCGAACGCACTCGCGATAGAAACCCATCAACCGCCGGCGCCGCGGCTCCGGACGCCGGTCGATATGGTAGAAGTCGAGCTGGTCCAGGTACGGCAGCTCCGTCATCCAGTAACCGGAGGCGCAGGAGTTGGTCAGCATGAAGTCGTCTTCCTCGGGCAGGCGATACCCCATCCGGTGGATGTGGTTCGACGGACCGAAGATGCGCTGTTCGCGCGCATCGACCCATTTCGCGAGCCGCCCTCCGAGCCAGCGCGCATCGATGCGTGCCAGCCAGTGCACCGCCTTCTTCTGCAGCACCGAGGGCGCGAACAGCTCCCAGTACAGGAATGCGCTGAAGCGTTCGCCGTCGGCGCTGAGCAGGCGGTGCATCAGCGTGGTGCCACTGCGCGCGTGGCCGATCACGAACACGGGCTGGCGCACCTCGACGCGTCGCAACCCCGGGAACAGCAGCGGGTCCAGCGCAAAGCACACGGCGTTGAACAGCGCGATCAGCGGAATCTTCACCAACAGCCGCAGGTACAGCTTGCAACGCCGACGCGGGTTGCCCTCGTGCGCCGCCAGCCAGATCAGCCGGCGCCAGGTGTCGAAATCGAAATGGAACAGCATGCCCGGACCTCACGCACACGCCGGCGCCGCCCGAAACGGGCACCGTGCGAACTGCCAACGGTAACGCGTCATCGTCGTCGGGGAAATGGCATCCGTCACCACAATGTCATGTTCGATCCGCTCAGAACTCGACTTCCGGGCCGCATGCTATAGAATTCGCCGCTCGATCAGCAGACCCGCAGGCCAATGTCCACCGACAACGTCGTCGAAATCCAGAACCTGTCGTTCGCCTACCCCTCGGGGCGCAAGGTGCTGTCGAACATCGATCTGGCGATTCCGCGCGGCAAGGTGATCGGCATCATGGGGCAGAGCGGCTGCGGCAAGACCACGCTGCTGCGCATGATCGGCGGCGCGCTGAGGCCGTCCCAGGGCGACGTGCGCGTGTTCGGCACGTCGTTGCGCGGCATGAGCCAGCGCCAGATCTACGCGCTGCGCCGTCGCATGAGCATGCTGTTCCAGTTCGGCGCGCTGTTCACCGACATGTCGAGCTTCGAGAACGTGGCGTTCCAGATGCGCGAGCACACCACGCTCGACGAGGCGCTGATCCGCGACCTCGCACTGATGAAGCTGCACGCGGTCGGGCTGCGCGGCGCCGAACACCTGATGCCGTCCGAGCTCTCCGGAGGCATGGCACGGCGCGTCGCGCTGGCGCGCGCGATCGCGCTCGACCCGGAACTGATGATGTACGACGAGCCCTTCGCGGGCCTCGATCCGATCTCGCTCGGCGTGATCGGCCAGTTGATCCGCAAGCTGAACGACGCGCTGGGCGCCACCTCGATCATCGTGACGCACGACATCCAGGAATCGCTGAAGATCGTCGATTACATCTATTTCGTCGCCGATGGCCGGGTCATCGCCGAGGGCAGCGCCGAGCAAGTGAAGGCTTCGCTCGAGCCCTACGTGCACCAGTTCGTCTGGGGCGAGGCCGACGGCCCGGTACCGTTCCACTACCCCGCCAGGGACTACGTGGCCGACCTGCTCGGGAGCCCGGGCGCATGATGAACCCGGCCCCGATGCTGCGCCGCCTCGGCGCGACCACCATCAACGCACTGTGGCGCCTCGGCTTCGCGACGCGGTTCCTGCTCGCCACCGTGCGCCACACGCCGGCGGCGTTTCGCCGGCTGCCGCTCACCGTGCGCGAGATCTACTTCGCCGGGGTGCTCTCGCTGACGATCATCCTCGTGTCGGGGCTGTTCGTCGGCATGGTGCTCGGCCTGCAGGGCTACGACACGCTGGCACGCTTCGGCTCGTCGGAGGCGCTCGGCGTGCTGGTCGCGCTGTCGCTGGTGCGCGAGCTGGGTCCCGTGGTCGCCGCGCTGCTGTTCGCCAGCCGTGCCGGCAGTGCGATCACCGCCGAGATCGGGCTGATGAAGGCGACCGAGCAACTCGACGCGATGGAAATGATGGCGGTCGACCCGATCGCGCGCGTGATCGCACCGCGCTTCTGGGGCGGCGTGCTCGCGATGCCGCTGCTCGGCATGCTGTTCACCGCCACCGGCATCATCGGCGGCTTCCTGATCGGCGTGGTCATGATCGGTGTCGACGCCGGGCAGTTCTGGTCGCAGATGCAGTCCGCCGTGGACCTGCGTCAGGACGTGCTCAACGGCGTGTTCAAGAGTTTCGTGTTCGGCATCGCGGTGACGTGGATCGCGGTGTTCGAGGGCTACGAGGCACCGCCTACCGCCGAGGGAGTGTCCGGCGCCACGACGCGCACCGTCGTGACCTCCGCGCTGGTGATCCTCGCGCTCGATTTCGTACTCACCTCCTTCATGTTCATGAGATGAGCCAGTAACGCTATGAACCGCACCACGATCGATCTCTGGGTCGGCATCTTCGTCGCCCTCGGCCTCGCAGCCCTGGTCTTCCTGTCGCTGCAGGTCGCGAACCTGACCGGTGGCACCAGCGGCGCCACCTACACGCTGACGGCCCGCTTCGACGACCTCGGGGGGCTCAAGGTCAAGGCGCCGGTCAAGAGCGCGGGCGTGGTGGTCGGACGCGTCGCCGATGTGCGCTTCGACAACCAGACCTTCGAGGCCGTGGTGACGCTGCGCGTGGAGAGGCGCTACGAGTTCCCGTCCGATACCTCGGCGAAGATCCTGACCTCCGGTGTGCTCGGCGACCAGTACGTCGGCCTGCTGCCCGGCGGCGACATCGAGAACCTGCAGGACGGTGACGCGATCGAGCTCACGCAGGGCGCGATCGTGCTCGAGAACCTGATTTCGAAGTTCCTGTTCAATTCCACTTCCGGCAGCGACGCCAAAAAGGACGCGAACGGCCCGGAAGACGAGTTCGAGGAGTGAAGCGATGATCGCGCCTGCATTGTCCCGGATCGCCCGCACGCTCACGACCGTGGCGGCGTTGTTGTGCGCGTGTCTGGCGTCCCTGTCCGCCTGGTCGACCGAAGTCGAACCCGATGCGCTGGTGCGCTCGGTCAGCCAGGATGTGATGGGCATTCTCGAGCAGCACGCCGCCGACCCGGGCAGCGCCGCGGTGCAGGAAATGGTGAGCGAGAAGGTCCTGCCGCACTTCGATTTCGCGCGCATGGCGGCCCTGGCCTCGGGACTCGCGTGGCGCAGCGCAACACCCGAGCAGAAAGCCGAGCTCACCGAGGAATTCCGCAGCCTGCTGGTGCGCACCTATTCGAAGGCGCTCGGCAAGTTCCGGGGCCAGAAGCTCGAGTTCGATCCGCAACGCAAGAGCGCCGACCAGCGCAAGGCGATCGTGCGTTCGCGCCTCGTGCAGGCCGGCTCGGAGCCGATCACGGTCGATTACCGGATGGCGGTGACGGCCACCGGCTGGAAGGTCTACGACGTCTCGGTAGACGGCGTCAGCCTGGTGACGACCTACCGCGATGCCTTCGCCGAGGAATCGCGCCGCAACGGGATTCCGGGACTGATCAGGATGCTGAAGGACAAGAACGCGAACCTCGCGGCCGGCAGGACCGCATGAGCGTCACGCGGGTCGGTGACGCGCTGCGGCTCGACGGGGCGGTCACCATGGAGACCGTGCCGGCGCTGCTCGCCGGGTTGCGTTCGCTGTGCGACGCGAATGTGCGTGCAATGGACTTCGCGGGTGCCACCGAGGTGGATTCCGCAGCGGTCGCGCTCGCGCTGGAGGTCCGTCGCCTGATGTCGTCCGTCGGGTGCCGGCTCGACTTCCGCAACCTTCCCGACGCGCTGCGCAAGCTGATCGCGCTCTACGGCGTCGAGGAACACCTCGACGTCTGATTCGCCGCCGCGATCACAGCACCTCGGGCAGGTGCGCGCGGATCTCTGCCGCCGGATGGTGCACCAGGTTCGAGACCACCTCCGCGGCGACCACGGCACGCGTATCGTCATCCAGATGGCGGCGCAATTCACCGAGCACGTGCGGATCGGCAACGAGGTAGATGCGGTCGCATTCGCCGGTGTGGAACGCCGCGTTGACGACCACCGCCAGCGCCCGCACGAAGCGGCTCAACTCCTCCTCCTTCGCACCACGCTCGCGCTCCATGCCGTGCACCGCGGAACCGCTGCCGCCGCTACCGCCGCGGTCACTCTCCAGATCGCCCGTATGCAGCCGCGCGCAGGGATTCAGCAGGTCGTGGTTCTCTTCGAGCACCGCCGACTTGCCGTGCGGCGCCTCGAACACGCGCGCCGCCTCGTGACTCGCGACCACCACCATCACCTTGTTCATTGCCTGCTCCTTGCCGCGCACACGCGCATGGATGACCCGGTTGCGCCGAATATACAACAGCCCCCGGCGCGAGCGTGAACCGGCCACGCGCGCACCAGCGCTGAAGTACACTGCGCGCACCGCCTGGAGAGCACCGACGATGCACATCGGCTTCAACTCGATGAACACCCCGCTGGACCCGCCGCCGCACGTGCTGGCGCGCGAACTCGAGGAGCGGGGCTTCGAATCGCTGTGGTACGGCGAGCACAGCCACATACCGTGTTCGCTGCGCACGCCCTACCCGGCCGGCGGCGCGCTGCCCGAGCCGTACAAGCACATCATGGATCCGTGGGTTTCGCTGACGGCCGCGGCCGCCGCCACGTCACGGCTGCGACTCGGCAGCGGTGTTGCGCTGCTGATGGAGCGCGAGCTGTTTTCGCAGGCAAAGACGATCGCCACCCTGGACCGGCTCTCGGGCGGGCGCGTGATCCTCGGTTGCGGCGTGGGCTGGAACGCCGAGGAGTTCGCCAACGCGAGCCGCCACCCGTGGGCGCGCCGCTACGCCGTGATGCAGGAGACGGTGGCGGCGCTGCGCGCGCTGTGGCGCCAGGAGCGGGCCGAGTACCACGGTGAATTCATCGACTTCGATCCGGTCTGGTGCAGCCCGCAGCCGCTGCAGCCGGGCGGGCCGCCGATCGTGTTCGGCGTGATGGGCCGTACCGGAATCCGCCACGCCGCGCAGTGGGCCGACGGCTGGATGCCGGTGGATTTCGCGCTCGCCGACCTCGAACTCGCGATCACGCGCTTTCGCGCCGAACTGGAGCGCGCCGGACGTGACCCCGCGGCGGTGCAGATCTCGCTGGTCGCGATGAAGACGCCGGACTTCGACACCCTGAAGCGCTACCGCGACCTCGGGATCCACCGCGTCAACGTGGGCGTTGCGGTCGATCTGTGGGACAAGCCCGAAGCGATCATGCCGATGATCGATCGTTTCGCGAAGCTGATCCCGGACCTCGCCGACTGAGCATTGCGGTAGCACCGGGCGCTGCGCACGCGTCGTTCACGGCGCGACGCCCGGCTTCGGCACGGCGCGCACTTCGAGCGTGCGCCGCAGGCTGCACTCGACCCCGTCCCCGGCGCGCCGCAGCGTGACCGTACCCACATGCTCGCCGGGCAGCCACCGCGGCGTGCGCAGGCGCACGCCGGCGAACACGAAGCGCCGCGCCTGCGGGCGCTCCACCGCTTGCCAGGTATCGAGCAGCACGCTGCCGTCGGGTGCCTCGATGCGCAGCCGCACGCGGTCACCGGCGCGTACACCGAACATATCGACCCACAGCACCAGCGCCGGCGTGTCCGGCGCATAGGGACCGTCGTCGCGCCTGCCGGCGCGGATCGCGTCGATATCGGGAGGGCCTGCCGCGAAACCGGCGTTGTAGAGCGCGACCGGCTCGTAGCCGAGGCGTGCCGCGTCGCGCCACAGCGGTCGGTCGGGTGCCTCGCAGCCAGCCGCGGCCCCCGCCCCGCTGAACGGATCCAGCCGTTGGCCCGCGTGGCGCAGCGCGAAATGCAGGTGCGGGAACTCGGTTTGCCCCGACAACCCCACGAGCGCGATCCCGTCTCCCGCGACCACGCGATCGCCGGGCTTCACGCGCACGCTGCCGCGGCGCAGATGGCAGTACTGCGTCTCCCAGCCGTCGCCGTGCTGCAGCACCACGCCATTGCCGCACTCGCGCCCGGCCAGCGCCTGCGCGGGCTGTGCACCCAGCGCGACATCGTCCATGCCGTCGCGCGCCGCGCGCACCACGCCGTCGGCGGCGGCGCGCACCGCCACTCCCGCGTGCATCCGCGCCAGGTCGCGCAGCGCGAAATCGACTCCGTCGTGACCGTCGTAGGAGCGCGGACCGCAGCGGAAATCCGACGCCTGCGCCAAGGGATCGGCATCGAAATAGTTCGCCACCCAGCAGTCCTCGCCAGGACGGCAGGCGATCGGCAGTTCCAGCGCGGGAGCGGCGTGCGCCTCAGGCGCGAGCGCGAGGGCAAACGCGATCGATACCAGCGGGGACGAGCGCGATCGCACTCACAGCCTCGCGCAACGCAACCGGAGAGCACCCGGGACGGCGGTGGACGTACTGGATTTGATTGGTGGAGCCAGCCGGGATCGAACCGGCGACCTCTTGCATGCCATGCAAGCGCTCTCCCAGCTGAGCTATGGCCCCCAGAAAGGAGCGCGCAGTTTAGGAATGCGATCGGGGACTGTCAACAACGAAGAACGCTCGGCACATGGCCTCCGCTCGCGGCTGTACGAAGCGTCATTTGGCACGACGCGGCCGAGCTGCTAGCCTCGCCGGATCGAATGAACCCAGGGGACCTCGCGCGATGGGCATCCTCGACATGTTTCGCCTCGACGGCAAGGTGGCGCTGGTGACGGGCGCCGGGCGCGGCATCGGCGCGGCCTGCGCGCGCGCCTTCGCCGAAGCCGGCGCCAGCGTGGTGATCGGTGCGCGCACGCAGGCGCAGATCGATGCGGTCGCCGACGGCATCCGCGCCACCGGTGCTCGCGCACTCGCGCTGCCCACCGACGTGATGCGCGAGGATCAGCTCGAAGCGCTGGTGAAGGCCGCGCTCGATACCTTCGGCAGGCTCGACATCGTGGTCAACAACGCTGGCGGCTCGCCGCCGGGACCGGCGCTGAAGACCTCGACCACCGATTTCGTCAACGCGTTCCGCTTCAACGTGGGCACCGCCTTCGCGCTGTCGCGGATCGCCGCGCCGCGCATGGTCGAGACCGCCGGCGGCGGCGCGATCCTCAACATCTCCTCGGTGGCCGGCAACCACCCCGCGCCGGGCTTCGCCGCCTACGGCACCGCCAAGGGGGCGCTGTCGCTGCTGACCCGCGAACTCGCGCAGGAGTTCGCGCCGAAGATCCGCGTCAACGCGATCGCGGTCGGCTCGACACGCACCGAGGCGCTGGAGTTCGTGGTGCGCAACCCCGAGATCGAACGCCGCATGATCGAGCTGACACCGATGGCGCGGCTCGGCGAAGTCGAGGACATCGCGGCCTGCGCGCTGTATCTGGTGTCGCCGGCGGCCTCGTATGTGACCGGTGACATCGTCGGCGTCAACGGCGGACTCACGACGTTGAACCTGCCGATGCCGCGCGCCTTCGGGTGAATTGCCGCCGGCGCGCGCTTGACACGGCAGCGGAGCGGCCTCACCCTTCGACACACCCGTTCAACCCGGCCATCACGCGCAACCGATGCACCGACCGTTCGTGACGCTGTTCCTCGTGCTGTGGGCCTGCCTCGCGCTGCCCGTGCACGGCTATGCGCGTGGCGCCGATATGCCGGCCTCCACGCTCGGTTCGCACGACGGCCACGACACCGGCGGGGCGCACGTCGCACACGGCACCGATCACACCACCGCCTCGCATCCGTGCTGCCCCGGTGCGCCCACCGGTGACTGCACGCACGACGCCTCCCATACCGGCACCTGTGCCGGCAACTGTGCCGGCAGCTGCGGCGGCGCCGCCAAGCTGCCGCTCGCGCTCGACCTGCCGTTACGGCTGTCGTCGCCCGGGCACGGCTACGAGGGGCTGCCGCCGCGCGCGGCCCTCGCTCCCGCGCATACCTCGCTACCGCTTCGTCCTCCCGCCTGAGTCGGGGGGCACGCCCGCGCAACCGCGCGGCCCCAAGCCCCCGCCTTCACTCATTGACGACCCCGCGAAGCCGGCACGCGACACAGCGTGCAGGCCGCGCACCCGGCCCCGTCCACGATGTCCCGGCGCAGCCCGCCGTGGCGCGGGGGCGCCGTCGGCGGATCGTCGAACGCAGCCACACCCGACCGGTGGACAGGACCATGAAACGTGCATACCTCGCCCTGTTGCTGCTCGCGGCCCGTGCCGTGACGGCCGGCAGCCCCGAGCAGCCAACCCTCGACTATGAGGCGCTGCTCGGACGCCTCGCCGCCACGCATCCGGAGTATCGCGCCGTGCAGGCCGAAGCCGACGCGGCGCGTGCGGCGATCGACGCCGCCTACGCATTGCCCGATCCGGAACTTCGCATCGAGCTGATGGACATCGACGACGGCGACCTTCGCCCCGATCAGGTCGGCACCACCAAGTACACCGTCGAGCAGCGCGTGCCGCTGTGGGGCAAGCGAGCGCTGGCGCGCGAGGCAGCGAGCGCCGCGCACGCCGGCCGCCGCGCACGCAGCGGGCAAACGCTCGCGGAACTGCGCGCCGCGCTGCGCGAGAGCTTCGCCGAATACCACGCCGCCAGCGCGGAGCTCGAGCTGCTCGAGGAAACCTCGGCGTTGCTCGCGCAGGCGCTCGCAAGCGCCACGGAACGCCACGCCGCGGGACTCGGTCCGCAGCAGGATCTGCTCCGCGCACGGACCGAGCAGAGCGCGTTGTTGATCGAGGCCGAGGCGCTGCGCGCCCGCGTCACGCGCGCCCGCATCGCGCTGAACGCCCTGAGCGGCGAACCGCTCGAGACACCTCTGCCGCCGCCGGGACCACTGCCGGCGACGGACGGCTTCGAGCCGGCCAGCGAACGCGTGCTCGACGGCGAGGACTTCGTTTCGCCGGCACTCGAAATCGCCGAGCGCGAGCTGCGCCAGCGTGAGGCCGAGCGCGAGCTCGCGACGCGCGAGCGCTACCCCGACCTGACGGTGGGCCTCACCCCGGTGCAGCGTGGCAACCGCTTCGAGACCTGGGAATTGATGGTCGGGTTCACGCTGCCGCTGCACGGCGGCACCCACGCGCGGGAGCGCGAACGCCGAGGGCTGCAGCTCGCCGCCGGCGAGCGCCGCCGCGCCACACTGCTCGCCTTGCGCACGGCCGCGGCCGGCACGCGCGCCGAGTACGTCTCCGCGCGCGAAGCAGAGCGGATCGTGGGCGAACGGCTGTTGCCGGAAGCGCGGCTGACGTACCGCTCGGCGCTCGCGGCCTACGGCAACGCGCAGCTCGACTTCGACGCCGTGGTCGCCGCCGCCCTGCGGATCCGCGACGCGCGCCGACAACAGATCGACGCCGCCCTGCGCCAGCAGCTCGCGGTCGCCGGATTCGAACGCCTGACCGGAGTCCAGCCATGAACACGATCGCTCGTACCGTCGCCACGCTGGCGCTGTTCGGCGCCGGGATCCTGTCAGGCATGTGGATCGATCACCGGTCCGATCGAGGGCCATCGGCGTCGCCGGAGCAGGCCGCCACGGTGCCCTCCGGGGCCCGCCAGCCGCTCTACTACCGCAACCCGATGGGCCTGCCCGACGTCTCGCCGGTACCGAAGAAAGACAACATGGGCATGGATTACATCCCGGTCTACGCCGACGATCTCACCGATGAGGCGAGCGCCGGCCACGGGCTGCTGCGCATCCCGCCGGCGCGCGTGCAGAAGATCGGCGTGCGCAGCGAGGCCGCCGCACTCGGCGCGCTCGATCGGGCGCTGCTCGCCCCCGGCGTGATCGAGGCCGACGAGCGCACGCTGGGCACCGTGGCGCCGCGCTTCGCGGGCTGGATCGACACGCTGCACGTCGCCGAGACGGGGCGCACGGTGCGCCGCGGCGAGCTGCTGTTCACTGCCTACAGTCCGGAACTGCTCACCGCGCAGCAGGAGTACCTGATCGCACACGATGCCGCGCGCAGCGGCAGCGACGGCTTCGGTGCGCAGCTGCTGCGCACGGCGCGCGCGCGCTTGCTGAACGCAGGCTTCGACGCAGCGCAGATCGGGGCGCTGGAGCGCTCCGGCGAGCCGCTCGCGACGGTGGGCGTGCACGCCCCGGCCGACGGCACCGTGCTCGCGAAGACCGCCGTCGCCGGCGCGCGCTTCGCGAGCGGCGAGACGCTTTACAGCCTGGCCGATCTGCGCACCGTCTGGGTGATCGCGAACGTGCACGAGCATGACCTCGGCGAGCTCCGCCGCGGCCAGCCGGCGCGGCTGCGCATCGACGGTTTTCCCGGTGAAGTCTTCGCAGGCAGCGTCGATTTCGTCTATCCGACCCTGGACCAGGCGACGCGCACCGCGCGCGTCCGCATCGCGCTGCCGAACGAGGAACTGCGCCTGCGCCCCGGCATGTTCGGGCGCGTGGAACTGCAGGCGAGCGGCGCAAACGAACGCGTCTTGCTGGTTCCGGACTCGGCGCTGATCGACAGCGGGCTGCGCCAGCTGGTGCTGGTCGAGCACGCCGAGGGTGTGTTCGAGCCACGGGTGGTGGTGCCCGGACGCCGCGGGGCTGCCCACGTCGAGATCCTGTCCGGGCTGGCCGCCGGCGAGCGCGTGGTGGTGCGCGCGAACTTCCTGCTCGATGCCGAGAGCAACCTGCGCGCGGCGCTGGCGGGATTCTCCGCGGCGCCGGCCGACGCCGACGGCAGCGACGCGGAAGCGGGTTCCCACGCGCACGGACACGGAGGGCACTGACGATGCTGCAGGCACTGATCGCATGGTCGTTGCGCAACATGGTGCTGGTGCTGGTGCTGGCGGCGGGAATCACCGCGGCCGGCGGCTACGCCCTGCTGCATACCCCGGTCGATGCCCTGCCCGACCTGTCCGACGTGCAGGTCATCGTCTACACGGAGTACGGCGGGCAGGCGCCGCAGGTGGTCGAGGACCAGCTCACGTTCCCGCTCTCGAGCGCGTTGCTCGCGGTGCCGCGCGCGCGCGTCGTGCGCGGCTTTTCGTTCTTCGGCGCCTCGTTCGTGTACGTGATCTTCGAGGAGGGAACCGATGTCTACTGGGCGCGCTCGCGGGTGCTGGAGTACCTGGACACCGCGCGGGGACGCCTGCCCGAGGGCGTCACGCCGACGCTCGGCCCCGACGCCACCGGCGTGGGCTGGGTGTACCAGTACGCCCTGAGCAGCCGCGCACACGACCTCGGCGAGCTGCGTACGCTGCAGGACTGGTACCTGCGCTACCAGCTGACGCAGACCCCCGGCATCGCCGAGGTCGCAGGCATCGGCGGCTTCGTGAAGCAGTACCAGGTGAGCATCGATCCGCACCGCATGCACGCCTTCGGCATCGATGCCGGAACGATCAGGAGCGCGATCCGCGCCGGCAACCGCGACGTGGGCGGCCGCGTGATCGAGATGGCGGAACGCGAGTACATGATCCGCGGCAAGGGCTACCTGCGCGGTCGCCGGGACCTCGAGGACATCGTGCTGCGCAGCGCCGGCGGCGTGGCGGTGCGCCTGGGCGACGTCGCGCGCGTCGAACTGGTGCCCGAGGAGCGCCGCGGCATCGCCGAGCTCGACGGCGAAGGCGAGACGGTCGGCGGCATCGCGGTGGCGCGCCACGGCGGCGACGCGCTGGCGGTCATCGACGCGCTGAAGCAGCGCATCGCCGAGATCACGCCCGGGCTTCCGGACGGCGTGGACATCCGCACCGTCTACGACCGCTCGCAACTGATCCGCGAGGCGATCGCGACGCTGCGCACCACGCTGCTGGAGGAGAGCGTGATCGTCGCGCTGGTCTGCGCCCTGTTCCTGCTGCACCTGCCGAGCGCTCTGGTCGCGATCCTGATGCTGCCGGTGGCGGTGCTGATGGCGTTCCTGGCGATGCGGCTCGCCGGCGTCGGCTCGAACATCATGAGCCTTGGCGGCATCGCGATCGCCATCGGCGCGATGGTCGACGCGGCGATCGTGATGATCGAGAACGCGCACCGGCACATCGAGCGCGACGCCGGCCAGCGCCCGCGCGCGCAGCTGATCCTCGCGGCGTGCCGCGAGACCGGTCCGGCGCTGTTCTTCAGCCTGTTGATCGTGACCGTGTCCTTCCTGCCGGTGTTCGCGCTCGAGGCACAGGAAGGCCGGCTGTTCCACCCGCTGGCGTTCACCAAGACCTTCGCCATGGCGGCTGCCGCGCTGCTGTCGGTGACGCTGGTGCCGGTGCTGATGCTGCTGTTCGTTCGCGGCCGGATCCTGCCCGAGCAGCGCAACCCGGTGAACCGGGCGCTGGTCGCGGCGTACCGGCCGCTGATCGCCGCGGTGCTGCGCCACCGCTGGGCCACGCTCGGTTGCGCGCTGGCGGTGCTGGTCGCGACCGCACTGCCGGCGAGTCGCATCGGCAGCGAATTCATGCCGACGCTGAACGAAGGCACCCTGCTCTACATGCCGACCACGCCGCCCGGGCTCGGCGTGACCGCAGCCGCCGAGCTGCTGCAGCGCCAGGACGCGATCATCCGCAGTTTCCCGGAAGTGGCCACGGTGTTCGGCAAGGCGGGCCGCGCCGCGACCGCGACCGATCCCGCACCGCTCGAGATGTTCGAGACGATCATCACGCTGAAGCCGCCGGCCGAGTGGCGCGCAGGCCTCACGATGGACCGCCTGATCGACGAGCTCGACGCCGCGCTGCGCTTCCCGGGCGTGGCGAACGCGTGGACGATGCCGATCAAGGGGCGCATCGACATGCTGTCGACCGGCATCCGCACGCCGGTCGGCATCAAGGTGTTCGGCAGCGAGCTGGCCGAACTCGAGCGCGTGGCGCGCGAGATCGAGGCCGTGGTACGCGAGCTGCCCGGCACCGGCAGCGTCTACGCCGAGCGCTTGACCGGCGGCCATTACCTGAACATCGAACCGGACCGCGAGCGGCTGGGCCGTTACGGACTGTCGATCGACGACGTGCAACAGACGATCGCGAGCGCTCTCGGCGGCGAAACCGTCACCACCACCGTCGAGGGCCGCGAACGCTACGCGGTGGGCGTGCGCTACCCGCGCGAGCTGCGGGCCGACCCCGATGCCATCGCGCGCCACGTGCTGGTGCCCGCCCCCGACGGCGCCATGATCCCGCTGGGGCAGCTCGCGACGCTGCGCATCGAACCCGGGCCGCCGGCGATCCGCACCGAGAACGCGCTGCTGTCGGCCTACGTGTTCGTCGATGTGCGCGAGCGCGATCTCGGCGGTTATGTGGAGCGCGCGCAGCGTGCGGTGGCCGACCGGGTGAACTTCCCCCCGGGCTACTACGCGACCTGGAGCGGCCAGTTCGAATACATGCAGCGCGCTGCCGCGAAGCTGCGCGTCGTCGTGCCGGTGACGCTGGCGCTCATCTTCCTGCTGCTGTACCTGAACTTCCGCCGCGCCGGCGAGGCGCTGATCGTGATGCTGTCGGTGCCGTTCGCGCTGGTCGGCGGCGTGTGGCTGGTGTGGGCGCTCGACTACCAGCTCAGCGTGGCGGTGGCGATCGGTTTCATCGCGCTCGCCGGCGTGGCGGCCGAAACGGGCGTCGTGATGCTGTTCTACCTGGACCAGGCGTGGGAGGCCGCGTGCGCGCGCTCGGCGCAGGCTGCCCGCCGACCCGCGCTGGCGGACCTCTACGAGGCGATCATGGAAGGCGCTGCCGGGCGTGTGCGTCCGAAGATCATGACGGTGGTCGCGATCACCGCCGGCCTGCTGCCGATCATGTGGAGCAGCGGCACCGGATCGGAGGTGATGCGGCGTATCGCCGCGCCGATGGTCGGCGGCATGCTGTCATCGACGCTGCTGACGCTGGCCGTGATCCCGGCCGTGTACGCGATCGTGCACGGCCGGGGACTGCGCCGTACCGCCGCTCAGCGGGGCGAGGACAGTGCGGCGTAGGCCTTCTCGACCTCCTTCAGGCGTTTCTTCGAGAGCCCGCCCAGCGCCTCGATCGCGTGGCGGATGCGCGCACGCGAGAGGTCCGAGCCGAGCATCTGCATCGAGTCGATCACCGAGATCGACGCCGAGGTGCCGGCGATCGCGATGAACAGCGGCGCGAGGAAATCGCGGATCTTGAGCTCCATCTGCGCCGCCAGTTCCTTCAGCGCGGCGAAGATCGTGTCGCGGTCCCAGCGGGTGACGGCCTCGAGGCGCCACTGGGTGAATTGCAGCAACTCGAGCAGCCGCTCGCGCTCCAGCTTCAGCTCGGCAAAGCTGTGTTCGCCCAGCGGCAGCATGCCCGAGACCAGGTACGCCGCGGCCGGCGCGAAATCGCTGAGCCGCTCCATGCGCGGCTGCAGGTGCGGCAGCACGCGCAGCAGGGTGTCGCGGTTGTACGCCCACTCCACCAGGCGGTCGGCGAGCTGTTCGGGCGTGAAGTTCTCGCGCAGCCACAACGCGTTCAGCCAGCTCAGCTTGTCGAGGTCGAACACCGGTCCGCCGAGCGAGACGCGCCCGATGTCGAAGGCGCTCAGCATCTCGTCGAGCGTGAACTTCTCGCGCTCGTCGGGCATCGACCAGCCCATGCGTCCGAGGTAGTTCAGCAGCGCCTCGGGCAGATAGCCCATGCGGCGGTAGTACAGGATGCTGGTCGGATTCTTGCGCTTGCTGAGCTTGCTGCGGTCGGGGTTGCGCAGCAACGGCATATGGCAGAGCACCGGCGCCGGCCAGCCGAAGTACCGGTACAGCAGCAGGTGCTTGGGCGCGGAATTGATCCACTCCTCGCCGCGCAGCACGTGCGTGATACCCATCAGGTGGTCGTCGACCACGTTGGCGAGGTGGTACGTGGGCATGCCGTCGGCCTTCAGCAGCACCTGCATGTCGACCTGCGTCCACTCGACCTCGATCACGCCGCGCAGCATGTCCTCGACGCGGCACACACCCTCGCGCGGCACCTTCATGCGCACCACCGACGCCTCGCCGGCCGCCACGCGCCGTGCGACCTCCGCGGGTGCGAGTCCGAGGCAGTGGCCGTCGTAGCCGGGCTGCTGCTGCGCTGCGCTCTGCTCGCGGCGCAGCGCATCGAGCCGCTCGGGGCTGCAGAAGCAGCGGAACGCGTGCCCGCTGGCGAGCAGACGGTCGGCGTGCTCGCGGTAGATCCCGCCACGTTCGCTCTGGCGGTACGGTGCGTGCGGTCCGCCGACGTCCGGGCCCTCGTCCCAGCTCAGCCCGAGCCAGCGCAGCGACTCGAGGATCGCCGCCTCGGATTCCGGCGTGCTGCGCGCAAGGTCGGTGTCCTCGATGCGCAGGATGAACGTGCCGCCGTGCTGGCGCGCGAAGCACAGGTTGAACAGCGCGATGTACGCGGTGCCGACGTGCGGATCACCGGTCGGTGAGGGGGCGATGCGGGTACGAACGTTCATCGGGTCCACGGTCCTGGCAGGCGCTCCGCCGCCTCGTGCGGCGGAGGCGGGGCGAAAAGGCCGCGTAGTATAGCGGGATCGCGCCGGCGCAGCCGCAAGACCGCCCGCGGCAGCCCGTTCAGCCCAGCTTGCGGATGCGCTCCGAGGCGCTGATCACGTCGGTCATGCGGATACCGAACTTGTCGTTCACGACCACGACCTCGCCGTGGGCGATCAGGGTGCCGTTGACCAGCACATCGAGGGGCTCGCCGGCGAGGCGGTCGAGCTCGATCACCGAACCCTGCCCCAGCTGCAGCAGATCGCGGATCGAGATCTGTGTGTTGCCTACCTCCATCGACAGCCGCACGGGGATGTCGAGGATCATCTCGAGGTCCGGGTTGAGCTGGCGAGCCGCCGGCGTGGCAGCGAATTCCGGCAGCCCTGCGCCCCTGGAGGCGCCGGAGGCTGTCGCGGTGTCGTCGTCATTGCTCATTGCGTCTTCTCTCCGTCCGCCGCCGTCAGTCCGGGCGATCGATCTTGCTCAGCACCTGCAGCGCGAGGTTGCCCTTCAGCGTGCCGAGGCGCACCTGGAACAGCGCGATGTCGTCGACCCCGAGCACGGGTTGCGGCTGCTCGATCGGGATCACGTCGCCCACCTCGAGGTCGATCACCTCGCGCAGCGAGATCTCGGTCTCGGCGACGCGGCAGTTGAGGCCGACACGCGCGTCGCGGATGTTCTCCTTCAGCGCCGCCTCCCAGCGATTGCCGCGCGAGTCGGCGTCGCTTAGCGCCGAGCGGTCGAGCAGCGCCTTGATCGGCTCGACCATGCCGTACGGCACCACCAGGTGCAGTTTGCCGCCGCTGACGTCGAACTCGACGTTGAACGAGCTGACCACCGCGATGTCGTTGGCGTTGAAGATCCCGGCCGCCTCCGGCGTCGACTCCTTCTGCAACAACTGCACCTTCAGCGCCGAGGCGCCGCCCCACGCCTTCTCGAGTTCGGCGAAGATCGTCTCCAGCACACGATCGACCACCAGTGTCTCGGCGGGCGTGAACTCGCGGCCCTCGATCCTGGCGTGGAAACGCCCGCCACCGAAGAAGTTGTCGACCAGCAGGAACACCAGCCGCGCATCCATCACCACCAGCGCGTAGCCGGGCAACGGATCGAGACGCACCACGTTGATGCTGGTGGGCGTCAGCAGGCTGCCGGCGTACTCGCCGAACTTCTGGATCTGCATCCCCTCGTAGCCGATGTCCAGCCCGCGCCGCAGCAAGCCGCGAAAGCCGGTGCGCAACTGGCGTGCGAAGCGCTCGTTGGTGCGCTCGAGCGCCGGCATGCGCCCACGCACGATCCTGTCCTGGCTGGTGAGGTCGTAGTACTGGAACTCGCGCGTGGGCGCTTCCGGTCCGAGTTCGATCTCGCCGCCGCCCACACCATGCAGCAGCGCGTCGATCTCGTCCTGTGACAGCAAGTCCTGCACGTTGCGCGCACTCCCTCAGCGATGCGCCCGATACCGCGTCACTGCAGCACCAGGTCGGTGAAGTACACCTGCTCCACACCGGGTTGCCCGATCTCTTTCTGCAGCACCTCCTGCACCGTGGCCAGGATCCGCCCGCGCAGCGCCTGGCGTCCGGCGTCGGTGCGCAGCTGCCCGAAATCCTGCTCGCCGAGCAGCGAATCGAGCCGGCCACGGATCAGGGGTGCGTGGACCCCGAGCTCCTCGACGACGGCCTCGTCGCGCGTCATCACACTCAGCGACGTCTTGCAGTAGCGCTGGCGCCCCTCGTACTGCAACGTGACCATGAACCTGTCGCCCAGCGATACGTAGATCGCCGGCGCCGGCCCGGCCGCCGCCTGCGGTGCTGCTTCCTCGGGCGGGCTCGAGCGGCCGCCGAGCAGCACGCCCACACCCACGCCGAGTCCGAGCAACGCGATCGCGGCGGCCGCCATGATCAGCGGCTTCTTGCGGCCGCCCCTGGCGGCATCCGCGCCTGCGTCACCGTTGTTCACAGTCTTTTCGGCCATGCCAGTATCCTGTCACCGTGGCGCCGTTGCTGCGGCATGAGCAATCGCCATGCCAGCCACGTCGGCGCGACCCGTTCCGGAGCGCGAAACTTAGCACAGTGGCGGGCACGCTGGCGCGAGCAGCGTCACACGTAGGCGTCGATGATCCCCCGCGTGGCCCGCGGCGCCGCATCACGGACCGTCACGCCGGACCCGGAGTCCGCCGCGGCAACAAGGCCGAACCCCGGATCGGACGGCGCTTCCCGATACCCACCACCGTGACGCTGCTGCGAGACGTTCACGTCGACCAGGTTCATGCCGCCGTTCTCGAGCAGCTCGCGCAGCCGCGGCAGCGAGTGCTCGAGCAGATCGCGCACCGGCGCGCTCGCGGCCGAGAAATGTACGCTGGCTCCCTCGCGCTGCGTATGCACCGTCACCTGCAGCGGACCGAGCTCCGGCGGGTCGAGCCGGATCTCGGCCGTGCCGATCCCGCGGCCTACGAACCAGCGCACCCGGGCATCGAGTTCGCCGGCCCACTGCGCGGCCTCGGCGAACGCCAGCGGTGCGAACGGGGCGCGGGCGCTGGCGTCGGTGGCCGGCAAGGCCGGCGCGACGGGAGCCAGCGGATGCACTCCAGCAGCCGACTGCGCGCCCGGAGTCGGCGGTTCCACGCCGCTTGCCGCGCTGACCGGGAGCGGTGTGTCGACCCGCAACGGCGCGCCGGCCCGTGCGAACTCGCCCACGCTCGCCATGCCGGCGGGCGTGGGCGTCACGCCCGGCGATGTACCGGTGCCCGCAGTTTCCACCGGCACCGCGGCTCGCACCGCCTCCGTCACTCGCTGCGCGCGCCCCGCACGCCCGGGCACCGCCGACGGATCGGTCACCGGATCAGCCGATGCGGCACGCACGGACGGTGCCACGTCTTCGGTCCGCACCGCCAGCGCCACCGGTGCCGCCAGGTCGGACCGAGCCGGAGGCAGTGTGGCGGGCGCAGCCTCTGCACCGGCTGCCCGATCCAGCGCGGGAACCGGCGCCGCTGTGGCACTTCGCCGAGGCTCCGCAACCGACCAGACGCCCGCGCCAACAGAGGCAGGCAACGCGGTCATTGGTCGCGAGCGCCCCCCTGCCGCCGGTATTGACGGTGGCCCTTGCATGCCCGCTTCCCGTGCCGCGGGCTCGGCATCCGACGGCAACGGCATGCCCCGTATTCCGGCCGGGGTTTCCAGGGACGACGCGTGCGCGGGCGACCACGTCGCTCGCGACTGCCGGGCCGTGTCGCCGACTACCGGCGGGGCGCCGCCTTCGTCAAATGGGACTCGGACTCCGGCATCCGTCATGGACGCGGCCGCAACCGCGCGCATCGACCTGCTCGCCGGCATTCCCTCCGGGACGGGGGCGTCAGCGGTCGCCGCAGGCGCAGCTGGCGAACGCGTGGCGGTAAGCAACCCGTCCGCGTCCACGGACACCACACGCGCCGGGTCCGCTGCCTGCCTCGGAACATCCGCGCCTTTCGCTGCAACAGCCTCGGTGGCCTCGGCCTCGATCGACACCTGAGGCGCCAGGGACGACACGACCGGGGGCGACGCGGTCACGGCCGCGGTCGGCACCACCGGAGGCGACGCGGCTCCGGCCGTGGCCGGCCCAGCCAACCCCGCTGCGAACGCTGCCTGCGCTGACACCGGACGCTGATCAACGGCAGCGTCTCCCACTGCCACCACGGACCCCGCCGGCGGCAATGCGTTGTCCGCCGCCGGCAACTCCTTGCCTGCCGCGAACGCGACCGTGGCCGTGTGCATCGCCGGCGGTACGGCAAGCAGCAGTCCCCCGACCGATGCGCCAGCCGGCACCGCGACGGCCGCCAGCGGATCGCACCCGGTGTGGCCCGGGTGATCGTCCCCGTAGTCGGCGGGCGTGACCGCAGTGCGGAAGAGCATCGTGATGTCGGGCGCGGCATCCACTACAACGCCCTCGCCCCCCACGGACACACCAGCCTCGATAGGACTAATCGTTTCCAGATCAATATCTTCCGTGGGCTTTCTAACCACGTTCAGAAGCGAGCCGAGAACCTGCGCGAATGCGGCCACACGGGCGCGGGTGGCATCACCAGCGACCGCGGCAGGGATCTCGGGAGTAATCAGCCCGAGCAAGGAATCGGCCACCGAACCGGCTCCGGCTCCACCCGGGTTGACTGGGGACATCGGCATGCACGCCTCCGTGACAGATCGCTGCAGCGCATGGCACTGCAAGCGGCGCGCCAGCCAGCCCTGGCGATCCGTTCAGTCGTCGGAAGTGCGTGCCGGAGATGCATGTCCAGACTGCAGGCGCACGCGCAGACGCTCGACCTTGGCACGCAGCGCCTGCTGCGTGAACGGCTTCACCAGATACTCGTCGACGCCCGCCTCGATCGCACGCAGCACGCGCTCGCGCCCCGCCTCGGCCGTGACCATCAGCACCGGCAGCCCGGCCAGGCGGGGGTCGGCACGCACGGCCCGCACCAGTTCGATGCCGTCCATGCCCGGCATGCTCCAGTCGGTGACCAGCAGATCGTAATCGCCGCCTCCCAGCATGCGCAGTGCACGCTCGCCGTCCGGCACCATGTCAGCCTCATCAAAACCCATTTGAAGCAATATGTTACGAATTATAATTCGCATGCTTTCGAAGTCATCGACGACCAATGCGCGATGCATCGACGCGAGGCTCATGCCTGCTCCGGGGATCCGTTGCGTTGCCCCGCGGCACCGATATCGTCGATACGCTGCTGTTCGCGCCGCTGGGCGACACTCTCCTCGCCGCGCAGCGCGCGCGCCGTCAACTCGTCGAAGGCGCGCTGGCGATTGCGCGCCGCCCGCCAGCGCTCCACCGCCTGCACGCTGCCCTCACGCGCCTGCGTCACGGCTTCGCGCTGGACCTCGAGCGTGGCGTCCAGGCTGGCCCGGAACGCCGCCAGACGGCCGAGCGTGTGGCCATCGATCCCCTGCCGTCCGGCCTGCACCCAGCGTTCCGCGTATTCACGCGCGTAGTCGGCCAGCTGCAGCTGCTGCGCCTCGCGTCGGTGGAGTTCCGCGTTCGCCCGCCCGAGCCGCAGGCGTGCGTCGTTTTCGGCCAGCGCCGCGAGCTGCGCCAGCATGCGCAGCCGGCCCGCCCGCGTCCTCGTCATCCGCTGCCTCCCGGCCCGCCGCGCTCGCTGGCACGCGCTGCCCGGCGGGTCAGGGCCTGCGTACCGGCGGGCTCCTCGAACAATCCTTCGAGCTGCGCAAGGCTGTCCGCGAACGGTACGCTCTCGTCGAGTTCCTGCTGCAGGAAGCGCCGCATCGCCGGCATCCGTCCGACCGCGCGATCGGTGTCCGCATCGCTCCCCGCCACATAGGCCCCGACACTGATCAGGTCCCGGCTCTGCTGGTAGCGCGCGTAGAGCTTCTTGAACTCCTGCGCCGCGCGCCGGTGCCCGGCGCCGGTGATCGCCGGCATCGCGCGCGAAATCGAGGCCTCGACGTCGACCGCCGGGTACAGCCCCTCCTCGGCCAGCGTGCGCGACAGCACCACGTGCCCGTCGAGGATCGCGCGCGCCGCGTCAGCCACCGGGTCCTGCAGGTCGTCGCCCTCGGTCAGTACCGTATAGAACGCGGTGATCGATCCGCGCCCCTGCTCGCTGTTGCCGGCCCGCTCCACGAGATCGGGGATGCGCGCGAACACCGACGGCGGGTAGCCGCGCGTGGCCGGGGGCTCGCCCACCGCGAGCCCGATCTCACGCTGCGCGTGCGCGAAGCGCGTCAACGAGTCCATCAGCAGCAGCACATGGCGCCCGCGGTCGCGGAAGTCCTCGGCGATGCGCGTGGCGAGCCGCGCGCTGCGCAGGCGCAACAGCGGCACGTCGTCGGCCGGCGAGACGACCACCACCGCGCGCCGCATGCCCTCGGCGCCGAGGATATCCTCGACGAATTCGCGCGCCTCGCGTCCGCGCTCTCCGACCAGTCCGACCACCGTGACGTCTGCTTCGGTAAAGCGTGTCATCATGCCGAGCAGCATGCTCTTGCCCACGCCGCTGCCCGCGAAGATCCCGAGCCGCTGCCCGCGACCTACCGTCAGCAGCGCGTTGATCGAGCGCACACCCACGTCGAGCGGCGTGCGGATGGGGGCACGTTGCAGGGGGTTGATGGGGCGCCCGTCGAGCGGCAGGAAATCCACGTCGACCAACGGTCCGCAGCCATCGATCGCTTGCCCGGCACCGTCGAGCACACGCCCCAGCAACCCGTCACCGCAGGGCACGCCGGCCCCGTCGACGAGCGGGCGCACGCGCAGACCCGGACGCAGCCCGCCGGTGCGCGCCGCCGGCATCAGGAACACGCGTTCACCGCTGAAACCGACCACCTCGGCGACCACCGTGGCGCCGTCGTGCAGGCGGATCCGGCAGCGTTGTCCGAGCGCGCAGTCGAGCCCCACGGCCTCCAGCGTCATGCCGATCACACGCGTGAGTCGTCCCTCGGCGACGGCCGCGCAGTCATGAGCGATGCGCGCCGCCGCCGCGCGCACGAAATCGGCGTGCGGCGTGGCGCTCATCGCGTGCCGCCGCACTCCGCGCGGCCGAGGAACTGTCCGATGATCTCGTCGAAGCGCGCCGACTGCGTGAAATCGACCAACGAATCGTCGGTCTCGACCCGACAGTCGCCGGGACCCAGCGCCGGATCGATCAGCAGCGCGGGCACCGCCTCGCCGCCGCCGAAATCCTCCAGCAGCGCGCGATCGGCCGCGCTGACGAACACGCGCACATTGCGCGCACCGACGGGCAGCGCCGCCAGGGCCTCCTCGACCACCGTCGCGATGTGTCCGGGCTGCAGGCGTGTCTCCACGCGCAGCACCGCGCGCGCGATCTGCACCACCGCCGCGAGCAGCGCCTCACGCAACGCCTGCTCCTGCCCGAGCAGCGGCGCCTGCAGCGCCTCGAGCAGGCTCGCGAAACGCCCTGCGGCATCCTGCAGATACCGCCGGCCGCCCGCGAGACCCGCCTCGCGCCCGGCGCGTTCGCCGGCCGCGTAGCCCTCCTCGTGACCGGCCACGAAGCCCTCGCGTCGCCCTTCCTCGACGGCCGACGCGACGATCGTCTCGAGTTCGTGCGCGCTGACGCCGGGCGAAAAGACACCGGCGCGCACGCTCCCCGCGAGCTCGCGCTCCAACCCCTCGCCGGCGAACGGCGCTCCGCCGGCCGCAGCGGCCGGGATCCGCCGCTGGCGGCCGCGCACGCTCTCGGCCCGCACCACCGCGGCACCGGCGACGTTCGGCAGGGCCCAGGCGACATACGGCGTGCCGTGTCCGGCCGGAATGCGCCGTTGCCGGCTCATCGGGCGCGCGCCCTCATATCATCGCCTCCGAACTGCCACCGAGCGAGATTTCGCCGGCGTCGGCCATGCGCCGCGCCACCGCGAGGATCTCGCGCTGGGCGTTCTCGACATCGCTGACGCGCACCGGCCCCTTCGCCTCGAGATCCTCGCGCAGCAGATCGCCGGCGCGCTTGGACATATTGCCGAAGATCTTCTTTTTCAGCTCCTCGTCGGCGGCCTTCAACGCCAGCACCAGCACCTCCGACGACACCTCGCGCAGCAGCGACTGGATGCCCTGGTCGTCGATGTTCTTCAGATCGTCGAACACGAACATCAGGTCCTGGATGCGGCTCCCCAGGGTTTCGTCGGCCTCGCGGATCTGCTCCATCAGCGCCTGTTCGGTCGCACTCTCGAGGTTGTTCATGATGTCGGCCGCGAACTTGATGCCGCCGCGGAACTGACCCTGCGGCAGCGCGGAGCCGGCGAGTTCGCCCTCGACGATGCGGTTGAGTTCCTGCAGCGCGCTGGCGTTCACCGATTCCATGGTGGCCACGCGCATCAGCAGGTCGCCACGCGCCTTGTCGGGAAAATGCGTCAGCACCTCGGCCGCCTGGTCGGGGTGCAGGTAGGACAGGATCACGGCCTGGATCTGCGGGTGCTCGCCGCGGATCGTGTTCGCGACCAGCTTCGGGTTCATCCAGCGCAGCGCTTCCAGCCCCTTGGTCTTGTCGCTCATCAGGATCTGGTCGATCAGCGTGCTCGCGCGTTCCTCGCCGAGCGCCTCCACCAGCACGTTGCGGATATAGGACTCGGTGCCCACACCGAGTCCGCTGGCGGTGTTCGCCTCCGCGAGCAGCCGTTCCATGACGTGCGCCACGTCGCTGGCGTCGATATCGGCCATGCTGGCCATCTGCGCACCGACCTTCTGCACTTCCTTGGGACCGAGGTGGCGCAGGATGCGCGCGGCATTGGCCTCGCCGACCGACAGCAACAGGATCGCAGCCTGTTCCAGCGGCTTCAGGTCGACTGCCTGCTTGTCCTCACTCACTGTCACGCACCCACCTGCGAACCACCTGCGCGACGCGCTCCGGGTCGCCCTCCACCAATGCCTGCACCGCCGACAGCCGGCGCTGGTACTCGCGCGCCGGACCGGGCAGCATCAGCGCCGCCTCGCCCGCCTCGCCGGCGCCCCCCTGCGCGGTCGCCTCGAGGCGTGCGCGCTCGGCCTGCTGGCGCTCCTCGAGGGCCCGGATCTGGCGCGTGTTGCTGCTCAGCGAGCGTAGCACGGGCGCGACCACCGCGAGCAGCACCACCAGCAGCGCGATCACTGCCAGCAGCTGGCGCAGCAGCGGCATGAACCAGTCCTGGCGCCAGAACGGCTCCTCCTCGGCCGCCACTTCCTCGACGGGCAGGTCGAAGAAGGCCGCGTTGACGACGTTGACGCTGTCGCCGCGCGCGGCGTCGTAGCCGACCGCATCGCGCACCAGCGTGGTGATGCGCGCCAGCGCCGCCTCGTCCCACGCGATGCTCTCGCGTTTCCCCTCGGCGTCGATGCGTTCCCGGTCGTCGAGCACCACCGCCACCGTGAGCCGGCGCACCTTGCCCACCTGATGGCGGGTGTAGCTCAGCGAACGGTCGAGTTCGTAGTTGCGCGTGGCCTGGCTGCGCACGTTGCGTGGCTCGGCCGGCGCTGCTCCGGCCGCGCCCGGCACGGTTCCGGGCACCACCTCCGGCGCCACCCCGCTCGCCGGCGGCTGGTTGCTGAGCGCGCCCGGGATGCCGGAACCGCTGTCTCCGGCCACGCGCTGCTCGTCCAGGCGCTGCTCGCTGCGCAGCGCCGGCAGGTCGGGATTGTAGATCTCGTCGGCACGCTCGACCGCGGTGAAGTCCACGTCGGCCGTGACCTCGGCCTTGTAGCGTCCGCCGCCGACGATCGGATCCAGGATCCGGTGCACGCGCTGCACCAGCTGGTCCTCGAGCCGCGCGGTGTGCTCGAGCTGGCGGTTCGCGGCCGCCGCCTCGGCATCCTCGGTGAAGTCCGACAGCAGTTTGCCCTGTTGATCGACGATGGTGACCGCCGCGAGCTCGAGGCCCGGCACGCTCGATGCCACCAGATTGCCGATCGCGCGCACCTGTCCCTTCTCGACCGCGCGCCCCGGCTGCACGTCGAGCAGCACCGAGGCCGCCGGCTTGCGCTGGTCGCGCACGAAGGCCGAACGCTCCGGCAACGCGAGGTGCACGCGCGCGCCACGCACGCTGTTGATGCTCGCGATGGTGCGCGCGAGCTCGTTCTCGAGCCCGCGCCGGTAGCGCGCCGTCTCGATGAACTGGCTGGTGCCGATGCCCTGGTCCTGCTCGAGCATCTCGAGCCCGACCGCCCGCTGGCTCGGCACCCCGGCCTCCGCCAGCGCGAGCCGCGCTTCGTGCATGCGCGCGGACTCGACCAGCAACGCCCCGCTGTCGGCGTCGATGCGGTAGTCGATCCCGCGCGACTCGAGCGTTTCGACCACCGAGGCCGCGTCCAGATTCTCCATGCTGCCGTACAACGGACGCAGATCCGCCGCCTGCGACCACAGCACCAGCCACACGGCGAGCGCGATGCTCGCCGCAAGGCCGACGATCACCCCCACCTGGCGCGGGATCGACAGGCTCGCGATACCCGCCACGTACGGATTCAACGCGGCCGCGCCGCCGCTCACCGCGGGCAGCTGAGATCCGCCTTCCGCTTCCTTTTCGGCCATGCTCCCGGCGCCTCCGTCAGCGATGCATCAGCGCATCACACCGACATGTTCATGATTTCCTTGTAGGCGTCGACCAGGCGGTTGCGCACCTGCGTCATCGCCTCGAACGCGACACTCGACTTCTCGGCGGCGATCATCACCTGCGTGAGGCTCACGCCGGGCTGTCCGAGTTCGTAGCCCTCGCGCAGCGTGTTCGCCTCCTGCTGCACGGCGTTCACGCGCTCGATGGCCTGGCTGAACAGCGCACCGAAGGCGGGCGTGTCTTCCTGCGGGCGCAGGAACTGTCCGGGCTCGATACGCCCCGGCACCGCCTCCTGCACCGGGCGCTGCATCTGCGCCTGGATCGAGCGCATCTGCGCCAGCACCTGTGCGATATCGGCCCGCTCGATCATCCCCGCCCCCCCGGAAGAACGCCCCCGCCACGCGACGGATTCTTGGCGCAGCGCATCGTCACGCTGGCCTCGCGGCGGTGGCTGCATATTCCGGGCCAACCGAGCCCCGAGAGCTCATGCAGGTCCGGGCTGTGCCCGGACATGAATTGTTCGGCCGCGGGCCGAACCTACGCCGGACATCGTTCGGCGTGGCATGGCGAATGTTCGGCCGCAGGCCGAACCTACGCGGTCATCGTTCGGCCAGAGGCCGAACCTGCGGCCTCAGCCGACGTTGATGGCGCGGATGCGGTCGGAGGCCGGCGCGCGGGCGCGCAGGGAACGGAAATCGAACAGCCGGGTATCGGCCAGCTGGGAAGGCGCGACGTTGCCGATCGCGCCGAAGATCGAGTCCACGCGTCCCGGGAAGCGCCGCTCCCAGTCGCGCAGCATCTCCTTGATCGCCTTGCGCTGCAGGTTGTCCTGCGAGCCGCAGAGGTTGCAGGGAATGATCGGGAAGCCGCGGTAGTCGGCGTAGGCCTCGAGGTCGTCCTCCCGGCAGTACGCCAACGGCCGGATCACCACGTTGTCGCCGTCGTCGCTCAGCAGCTTCGGCGGCATCGCCTTCAGCTTGCCGCCGTGGAACAGGTTGAGGAACAGCGTCTCGACGATGTCGTCGCGGTGATGGCCGAGCGCGATCTTGCTGGCGCCGATCTCGCGCGCAAAACCGTACAGGTTGCCGCGGCGCAACCGCGAGCACAGGCTGCAGGTGGTCTTGCCCTCGGGAATCAGCGACTTCACGACGCTGTAGGTGTCGCGCTCGAGGATATGGAACTCGACCCCGATCGATTCCAGATAGGTCGGCAGCACGTCCTCGGGGAAGCCGGGCTGCTTCTGGTCCAGGTTGACTGCGACCACGTCGAAGACCACCGGTGCCGTCTTCTGCAGGTTGAGCAGGATGTCGAGCATCCCGTAGGAGTCCTTGCCGCCGGATAGGCAAACCATCACGCGGTCGCCGGCCTCGATCATCGCGTAGTCCTCGATCGCACGGCCCACGTTGCGCCGCAGACGCTTCTGCAGCTTGTTGAACTCGGTGCGACTCCTGCGCGGATCAGCCGGGGCCAAGGCGATGCTTCCTGGTGACGGTACGGGGCGCGCATTCTACGGGCTTTCGCCGGCCCGGTCATGCCCGCACGTGTTGGCGCCACCGGGGCCCAGCGGCTACAATGCCGCCCCTTCCGCCGCGGCCAGCACCGCGGGTCGATCACTCAACCCGACAGGAAATCCCCGAGATGAAGACTCCCGTTCGCGTAACCGTCACCGGCGCCGCCGGCCAGATCAGCTACAGCCTGCTGTTCCGCATCGCCTCCGGCGCGATGCTCGGCCCGGACCAGCCGGTGATCCTGCAGATGCTGGAGATCACGCCGGCGCTCGGTGCCCTGCAAGGGGTCGCGATGGAACTCGAGGACTGCGCGTTCCCGCTGCTCGCGGGCATGGTCTGCACCGACCAGCCCGAGGAAGCCTTCGCCGGAACCCAGTACGCGTTGCTGGTCGGTGCGCGCCCGCGTGGCCCCGGCATGGAGCGCAAGGACCTGCTCGAGGCCAACGCCGCCATCTTCTCGGTGCAGGGCAAGGCGATCGACGCCGCCGCCGCGCGCGACATCCGCGTGCTGGTGGTCGGCAACCCGGCCAACACCAACGCGCTGATCGCCCAGCGCAACGCGCCCGGCATCGACCCGCGCCGCTTCACCGCGATGACGCGCCTGGACCACAACCGCGCGATCACGCAACTGGCGAACCGCACCGGCAACCCGGTCACCGCCGTGACCCACATGACGATCTGGGGCAACCACTCCTCGACGCAGTACCCCGACCTGTTCAACGCCAAGGTCAACGGCAAGCCCGCGCTGGAGCTGGTCGATCGCGCCTGGTACGAGAACGACTTCATCCCGACCGTGCAGCAGCGCGGCGCCGCGGTGATCAAGGCGCGCGGTGCCTCGAGCGCCGCCTCGGCAGCCAACGCCGCGATCGACCACATGCGCAGCTGGGCGCTCGGCACCGCACCGGGCGACTGGGTCAGCATGGGCGTCTACAGCGACGGCAGCTACGGCATCCGGGAAGGGCTGATCTACTCGTTCCCCTGCGTCTGCAAGGAGGGTGAGTGGCAGATCGTGCAGGGCGCGCAGATCAACGACTTCTCGCGCGCGAAGATGCAGGCCACCGAGCAGGAACTGAGCGAGGAGCGCGACGCCGTCGCCCATCTGCTGCCGTGACCGCTCGCGCCGGCACGGGGCATCACGCCCCCCGTGCCGGCGTTCAGAGGGTGTCGCAAGACCTCTCGCCGTGGGACGGTGCCAGCGCGCGGCGGCGATTTCACACCCGTGGGACGCCGTGAATACATCCCTGTAGGCTCGAACGCCGCATCCCTGCGGCGTACGCCCACCGGTGCGAAATCGCCGCCGCACGCTTCGCAGGTTTCTGCGACAGCCTCTTCAGCCATCCGATTCGATCAGGGTCGCCTGGATCCTGAACTCCCCGAGCCGCGGCTCGGTGCCGACCAGCCGCAATGGCGCCCCCGATTCCGTATCCACGCAGACCTGCAGCCGGCCAGCCAGACCCAGCAAACGGAAGTCGTCGACCGCCTGCTCGTTGCTCTCGATCGCGATCCCGACGTGCCGGCACGCCGTTTCACCGTCGGCCTCGCGGCGCGCCCCCGCGCGCACGCGTGTGTGCGCGATCGTGTAGGCCGCCTCACCCTGGCGCGTCAGCGCCACGCCCAGCGCGCCGTCGTCGGTGCACACGCGCGCCAGCGTGCGCACGCGCTCGGTGCGCACCAGGTCGGCGGCAAGCAACAGCAGTCCGAGCGAATCGGTGCAGTCGGCAGCCCGCTCGGCCGGGTGCAGCCGTTCACGCTTCAACGGCCAGCGCGCGGGCGCACTGCCGCGCGGTGCGTCCACGCCGCGCCGCTGCCACTCGTAGCTGCCGCCCTCGATGAACCGCGTGAGCTTGTAGCGCCCGCCACGCGCCGAATCGAGGCGTTCGCGCTGCAGTACCTGGAGGGTGTCGCGCGCAAGCCAGACGGTGACGTGCGAGGAAATGCCGGGGAGGCGGCTGCGCGCATCGATGCGCCACACACCCGCTGCCGGCACGGGGATTCCGCGGTGTCCCGGAACCTCCACCAGTTGCCCGGCCACCTCCTGCGCGGAGGGCACCGTTACACTGACGCTGGAGCTGGCCACCAGCATGAACTTGCGCGCCTCCAGCTCGATGCGCTTCCAGTCCCACGCCGGCGCCAGCGCGTCGGCGGATGCCGCCAGCGCGAACACGAACCCGCAGGCGATGCGCCCGGCCAGGCGCCAGTGCCGGCGTTCAGATCGAACGCATGCTGCCGCCATCGACCACCACCGTCGCGCCGCTGATGTAGCTCGCCGCCGGCGAGAGCAGGAAGGCTCCGGCCCGGCCGAATTCCTCCGGTGATCCGTAGCGTCCGAGCGGAATCGCCTGTTCGCGTTGCCGGCGCACCTGCACTGCGTCGACCCCGAGCCGCCCGGCCTGGAACGCGTCGAGCTGGACGGTGCGGTCGGTCGCGATCAGCCCCGGCACGAGGTTGTTCACCCGGATCCCGTCGGGCGCGAGCTCACGCGACAGGCTCTTCGCCAGCGCGGCCACGCCGGCGCGCATCACATTCGACAGCAGCAGCTGCTCGACCGGCTCACGGACCGTCGACGAGGTCAGGGTCAGGATCGCGCCGCCACGCGCCCGCAGCTGCGGCAAGGCTAGCCGCACCAGGCGCACGACGCCAAGCAGCGTGAGCTCGTACGCTCCTTGCCAGGCGGTGTCGTCGAAGGCATCGAAGCCTCCGGGCGGCGGGCCGCCGGCGTTGCAGACCACCCCGTCGAGGCGCCCGAAATGCGCCGCGCTGGCAGCCACCCACCCCGCCAGCGCCGCCGGCTCGCGCACGTCGCAGGCAGTGCCCCGCACGTCGGTGCCCCCCGCGTCGGCGAGTTCGCGCGCCGCGCGCCCGATGCCATCGGCATCGCGGCTCGCGATCGCGAGGTGCGCACCCTCGGCGACCAGGCAACGCGCGATCGCGAAGCCGAGCCCCTTGCTCGCTCCGGCGATCAGGAAAACCATTCCGCGCACACCCAGATCCATGCCCAGTGCTCCACTGTCAGTCTGCCCGCACCACGGCGGCGGCGCAGAGACTACCACACGGCACGCTGGTCTATACTGCCACCCGAACCGTCACAGCAGGCGCGACGCATGGCCGAACGCGGACTGAAGAAAATCCTGGCCGGACTGTTCTCGCGCCAGCCGCCCGAAGCCGCGATCGACGAGGTACCGGATCCGCGCGCGGGACTGGAACAGACGGTGATCCGCCTGCAGCAACTCGTCGAGGAGCGCTGCTTCGTCGACGTGCGTTTTCCCGACCGTGCCGACAACGTCTACCAGAGCCTGATCCTGAAGGTCGACCCCGCCGAGGGCTACGTGCTGATCGACGAGCTGTTCCCGGCGCACGGGCAGTTCTTCATTTCGCCCGGCGACGAAGTCGAGATCACCAGCGTGCGCCGTGGCGTGCCGGTGCGTTTCGCGACCTGGGTCAAGGCGATCAGCATCGACGAGGCCGACGGTCTGCCGGCCTACCGGCTCGCGCTGCCGGATGCGGTCGAGGCAAAGCAGCGCCGCGCGCACTTCCGGCTCACCCTGGACACCGACAGCGGGGTGCGGTTGCGCCTGCGCGGCCCCGAGGGCGACCGCCTGCTGTGCACGGTGCTGAACCTCTCGCAAGCCGGACTGAGCTTCGAGTGTCCCGGCAACGTGACCGAGTGGCTGCGCCAGCACACGCGACTGCGCCAGTGCATGCTGACCATTCCCGGCCTGCCCGAATTCCCGTGCGACCTCGAGGCGCGAAGTTTCGAGTTCCGCCGTCGCCCGTCGCGCCATACCATCGTCGGCGCCCGCATCGAGTCGCTCGCCCCCGCCGCAGCCCGCCAACTCGAGCAGTTCCTCGTCGTCGCGCAGCGCCAGCAGCGGCGCGAAACCGCACGCGTCTGATCAGTCGACGGCGCGCAGCACACCGAGCGGCGGCGTGCTCACGACCGTGCGGCAGTTGATCAGCCCGAGCAGCGCCGACAGCAGCGCCCCGAGCAGCGGCCCGGCCAGCCACGCCACTGCGTGCGCACGGAACTCCATCTCCATCAGCCGCGTCTGCACGATCCACGCCGCGCCTTCCGCACCAGCGGCCGCCAGCGTACCCGCGAACGCACCGAGCAGCGCGAACTCGATCACCAGGCTGCCGAGCACCAGCCGGCGCGGCGCCCCGAGCACGCGCAGCATCGCGCCTTCGTGCAGGCGCGCATCCAGCCCGGCGCGCACGCTGGTGACCATCACCAGCAGCGCCGCCAGCGCCAGCAGCGCCAGCACCAGCGAGATCGCCTGCGCAAGCTGCGCGGTGATGTCGCGCACCTGCGCCAGCAGCGCGTCGACCTCGAGCAGCGTCAGCGTCGGGTAAGTGCGCAGCAACGCCGCCGGCACCTCACGCTGCGCGCGATCGGCATGGAAGCTGGTCAGCCACATCGCCGCCTCGCGCTCGAGCAGGTGGCGCGGAAACATCAGGAAGAAGTTCGGCCGCATGCTGTCCCAGTCGAGTTTGCGGATGCTGCTGACCTCGGCGTCGAAGCGGCTCGGCCCCACCTGCAGCGTCAGCACGCTGCCTATCCCCAGTCCCAGCGTCTGCGCGATGCCGGACTCGACCGACACCTCGTCGCGCGCCGCGCCTCCCCACCACGCACCCGCCACCAGTTCGTTGTCCGGCGGCAGCGTGTCCGACCACGTGAGGTTGAGCTCGCGATCCACATCGAGCGTCTCGCCATCGCCGGGCACGGGGGGCCTGCCGTCGACGGCGACGATACGCCCCGGAACCATCGGATACAGACCCGCGGTGCGGATCCCGTGCCCGGCGAGGAACTCCTCGACCGGCGCGACCTGGTGCGGCGCGATGTTGAGCAGGAAGTGGTTCGGCGCGCGCGGATCCAGCCCGCGCTGCCAGTCGTCCACGAGCGCGGTGCGCAGCACCAGCAGCAGCAACGCCAGCATCAGCGCGAACCCGAACACCAGTGCCTGCAGCGCGTTCAGCGCCGCGTGCCGGCGCAGTCCGGCGAACGCCAGTCCCGCCGCGCCGCGCACGCCGACCCCGGGCAGCTGCGCGCGCCGCAGCAGCAGGTAGCTCGCCCCCCCTACCACCACCGCCACGCCGAGCAGCGCGACGAGCACCGCGAAGGTAAGCAGCCAGTCCCCGCTGTACCAGCGCAGCAGCGCAACCAGCGTGATCGAGGCGCACGCGTACAACAACCCCGGTGCGGCGCGCGGTGCCAGCTCGCGCCGCAGCACGCCGGCCGGCGACGTGGCGCTCAGCGCGAGCAGCGGCGGTGTAGCGAGTCCGAGCAGACCGAGCGCACCGGTGCCCGCACCGAGCCACAGCGCACCACTTCCCGGCGGCGGCACCTCGCCGGCCAGCACCCCGCCCAGCACGCTGAATGCCGCCGCCTGCAGCAGCCACGCCAGCAGCCAGCCGAGCAGCGTGCCAGGCAGCAGCAGCCACAGCATGTTCAGCGCGTAGATTGCACGGATCGCGCCGACCGTGAGCCCCAGCGTCTTCAATACCGCGACGTGCGCACCATGACGCGCCGCGTAGCGTCGCACCGCCATCGCGAGCGCAACCCCGGCCAGCACCACCCCGAGCGAACCGCCGAGCAACAGGAACGATTCGGCGCGTGCCAGCGCCCTCGCGACACGCGGCGGGCCGTCCGCGACGGACACGAATCGCTGTCCCGGCGCCAGCTGCGGCTCGACGCGGGCACGCCACGCCGCGAGCTCCTGGCGTTCGCCCGCGAGCAGGTACGCGTACTGCACCCGGCTGCCGGGCTGCACCACGCCAGCGGCGGCGACGTCGCCCAGGTGCATCATCAGCCGCGGCCCCAGCGCGACGAAACTCGCGGCCGCGTCGGGCTCGCGCAGCAACACCGCCGCGACGCGCAACTCGATCTCGCCGACCACCACGCACTCGCCGGGGGCTACCGCGAGCGCGGGCAGCAGCCGCTCGTCGAGCCACACCTCGCCACGTGCCGGACCGTGCGCGACCTCGCGCGGGACACCGCCGATCGCATCGGCGATGGTGATCCGCCCCAGCAGCGGGTACGCGGCGTCGACGGCCTTCACGGTCGCCAGCTGCATCGCCTCGCCGCGCATCACCATGGTCGCGAAGCCGAGCACCGTCGCGTTGCGCAGCCCCGCCGCGTCCGCCTCCCCGAGCCAGCGCGGATCCGCCGCGCGCGGGCCGCGCAGCACCAGGTCGCCGGCCATGAACGTCGCCCCGCGCTGCTCCACTGCGCGCTGCAGACGGTCCACGAACAGTCCGAGCGTGGTCACGATGGCGACCGCGAGCACCAGCGCGACGGACGGAATCCCGAGCTCACCACCGCGCCAGTCGCGGCGGAACAGCCGCCAGGCGAGCTTCAGCACGTGAGCTCTCCGGCCGTCCCGGCCAGTTCCCCGCCGACCAGCGTGAGCCGCCGCGAGCAGCGCGCCGCGAGCCGCTCATCGTGGGTGACCAGCACCAGTGTGGCGCCCTGCTCCGCCTGCAGCGCGAAGATCAGCTCGATCACGCGTGCGCCGGTCGCCGCGTCGAGGTTGCCGGTGGGCTCGTCGGCGAACAGCACCCGCGGCGCGCAGGCGAAGGCCCGCGCGATCGCCACGCGCTGCTGCTCGCCGCCCGAGAGCTGGCGCGGGTAGTGTCCCGTGCGCTCGCCCAGCCCCACGCGCTGCAGGAATTCGCGGGCACGGTCGGCCGCCGTGCGCTCGCCGCGGATCTCCAGCGGCAGCATCACGTTCTCGAGCGCGGTGAGCCCGGGCAGCAGCTGGAACGACTGGAACACGAAGCCGACCAGCCGCGCGCGCAGCCGCGCGCGGCCGTCCTCGTCGAGGCGTGTCAGATCCTCGCCGTCGAGCGTGATCGAGCCGCTGCTCGGCAGGTCCAGGCCGGCGAGCAGGCCGAGCAGTGTCGACTTCCCCGAACCCGATGCGCCGACCACGGCGACCGCCTCGCCGTGGTTGATTTCCAGACTGATCCCTCGCAAGATGCCCAGCGACCCCTCGGCGGTGGCGACTTCCTTTCCGACCCTGTTCGCGACGATCAACGGCTCGATGACCCGCACCCGACTGCTCCCTCTGCTGGCATTGCTCGCGCTGGCATTATTCGCCACGCTTGCGGCGCGCGGCAACGCGACCTGCGTGCTCGTGCTCGGCGACTCGATCGGCGCCGCGCTCGGCGTCCCGCAGGAACGCGGCTGGGTGAGCCTGCTCACCGAACAGCTCGCGGATTGCCCGGTCGTGAACGCGAGCATCAGCGGCGAAACCACCGAGGGCGGCAAGGCACGCCTGCCGCTGCTGCTGGCCGAGCACCGGCCGCGCGTCGTCGTGCTCGAGCTCGGCGGCAACGACGGGCTGCGCGGCTTCCCGCCCGCCGCGATCCGCGCCAACCTCGCGCGGATGATCGCCGATGCGCGCGATGCGGGCGCCCGCGTGCTGCTGCTCGGCATGCGCATCCCCCCCAACTACGGGCCGCGCTACACCGCCGCATTTCACGCGCTCTACCACGACCTCGCCGCGCAGGACGGTACCGCACTGGTGCCGTTCCTGCTCGAGGGCATCGCGACCGATCCTGCGCTGATGCAGACCGACGGCATCCACCCCAACGCCGACGCCCAGCCGCTGATCCTCGCGAACGTGCTGCCGGTGCTCTCCGCGATGGTACGGGACGGATGACATGACGGATCAGGCATCCGGGTCCGCAACCCCCGCGTGGCTTGCGCTCGACCACCGTCACGCCTGGCACCCCTACGCTCGCGCGCCGGCCGCGGACCCGGTGTACCCGGTCGTCGCGGCGCGCGGCGTGCGCCTTGTGCTGGCCGACGGACGCGAGCTGATCGACGGCATGTCCTCGTGGTGGTCCGCGATCCACGGCTACAACCATCCCGTGCTGAACCGCGCGCTCGCGGATCAGGCCGGACGGATGGCGCACGTGATGTTCGGCGGTCTCGCGCACCAACCTGCCGCCGAGCTGTGCGCCCTGCTCGCGCGCATCACGCCGGGGCGGCTCGAACGTGTGTTCCTGTGCGATTCCGGATCGGTGGCCGTCGAGGTCGCGATCAAGATCGCGCTGCAGTACCAGCTCGGCCGCGGCGAACGTGGGCGTACCCGGCTGCTGTCGCTCGCCGGCGGCTACCACGGCGACACCTTCATGGCGATGTCGGTGTGCGACCCGGTCACCGGGATGCACCGGTTGTTCGACGGTGTGCTGCCGCAGCAGTTGTTCGCAGCGCGTCCGGGCGGCGCGCCCGACGGTCCGGCGCGCACCGAGGACGTCGATGCCTTCGCGGCGCTGCTCGCCGAACACGCACCGCGGCTCGCGGCCGTGATCCTCGAGCCCGTCGTGCAGGGTGCGGGCGGCATGCACTTCTACTCGGCCGCTTTCCTGGCGCGGGTGCGCGAGCTCTGCACGGCGCACGACGTGCTGCTGATCGCCGACGAGATCGCCACCGGCTTCGGACGCACCGGACGGCTGTTCGCCTGCGAGCACGCGGGCATCGCACCCGACATCCTGTGCCTCGGCAAGGCGCTGACCGGCGGCTACCTGTCGCTCGCCGCGACCCTTGCCAGTGATCACATCGCCGCGACGCTGGGCGCCGGCGAGGCCGGTGCGCTGATGCACGGCCCTACCTTCATGGGCAATCCGCTCGCCGCGGCCGTGGCGCTGGCGAGCACGCGGCTGCTGCTCGCGCAGCCGTGGTCACGCGAGGTCGCGCGGATCGGCGCCGCGCTGCGCACCGGGCTGGAGCCGGCACGGACGTTGCCGGGCGTGCGCGATGTGCGCGTGTTCGGCGCGATCGGGGTGATCGAGACCGAGCGCCCGGTCGCGATGCGCGCGATCACGGAGGCCTTCGTCGAGCGCGGCGTGTGGCTGCGGCCCTTCGGCCGGCTGGTCTACACGATGCCGCCGTTCATCACCGGCGATGCCGATCTGGCGCAGCTGACCGGCGCGATGGTCGAGGCGCTCGCGAGTTGCCCCCCACCGTGACCAGCCGCCGTCAGCTGCCGCGGCGCCGGCGCAGCCAGCGCCGCAGCAGCCAGCCTTGCCCGGGCGCGAAGCTGCGCACCTCGGCGGCGACGAACAGCGCCGCGATCGCTGGTACCGCACCGTGCCAGGCACGGGAACCGAGCACCGCGACACGCTCCACGCTGCGCCCGAAAGCGCGCAGGAAACGGATCTGTGCCGCGAAGGTGCCGGTGCCGTCCCAGCCGTGGAAGCGGCGCACGTCGAGGATCATGAACTCGATGCGGCCGTGACGCTCGCGCAGGCGCTCGGCCGCCGGCGTCACCGTCTCCTCGAAATCCCGTGCGTGGATGCGATCGATCAACGTGACGCGCAGCGCCGCGCGTCGCGCGGCGGTCTTGATCTCGATCATGGCGGCCGACCTCCCTGTGGCTCACGCGGCCCCTCCCTGGGCCGCGCGCTCATTATCCGGAGCCGCGCGTCCCCGGACAAGCGCGGCAGCACGCGCATCGCCCGGTATACTGAAACGAGGAATCCCGCCTGCGGAGCGCGACCATGCAGCAACTGACGGCACTCGACACCCTGTTCCTGAGCCGCGAGACCGAACGCACGCCGCTGCACATCGCTCCGCTGCTGATCTACGATCCTGCGAGCGCACCGGGCGGACAGGTGCGCTTCCGGGACATCCTGCGGGTGTTCCGGGACCGCCTGCACCAGGCCCCGATGCTGCGCCGCCGGCTGGTCGAGGTGCCCCTGGGGCTGGATTATCCGTACTGGATCGAAAGCGCCGACTTCGATCTGGAGTTCCATGTGCGGCACATCGCGCTGCCGAAGCCAGGCGACTGGCGCCAGCTGTGCATCCAGGTTGCACGGCTGCACGCAAGGATGCTCGACCGGTCGCGGCCGCTGTGGGAAGCCTACGTGATCGAAGGTCTGGACAACGTCGAGGGGCTGCCGCGCGGCTCGTTCGCCCTGTTGCTGAAGATACACCACGCCGCGATCGATCCGGCGCCAGGCGCGGACCTGGTCAGCGTGATCCACGACACGCAGCCGCTGGCCCCGGCCGCCACGGCGATGCAGCCGCCACGCTGGCGACCCGAGCCGCTGCCCACGCGCACGGGGCTGCTCGCACGCGCCTGGTTCAACACGCTGCGCCAGCCGGCACGGCTGGCGCAGACGCTGGCCACGCTGGCCCCCGGCGTCTCCGGCCTGCGCGAGGCGATCCGCCACCGGCGCCTGATCGCCGGGCGCGAACGGCCGCAGACACGCTTCAACGCACGCGTCGGAGCGCACCGCAGCGTGGACGCGCGCTTCTTCCCGCTCGAGGCCGTGCGCAACATCCGCGGGCTGGCCCCCGGTTCGACGGTCAACGACGTGGTCGTGACGATCATCGCCGGCGCGCTGCGGCGCTATCTGCTCGCCAAGGGCGAACTGCCGGCGGCGAGCCTGATCGCGGGCGCTCCGATCAACGTGCGCTCCGGGGAGGGGCACGGCGGCGGCAACGTGGTGCACATGATGACACTCGCGATCTACACCGACATCGCGGACCCGGTCGAACGGCTGCACCAGGTGCACGACGAGTGCCTGGCGTCCAAGGAGTTCGCGAACACGGTCGGCGCGCGCGCGCTGACCGACCTGACCCAGACGGTGCCGCCGCGCATGGCCTCGATCGGGCTGCGCGCCGCCAGCCAGACGATGCTGATGTCGGGCGCCGCCGCCCCGATCAACACCGTGATCTCGAATATCCCCGGACCGCAGGTGCCGCTGTACCTGAGCGGCGCGCGCCTCGTGCGCAGCGCCGGTTGCGGCGCCGTCATGGACGACATGGGGCTCATCCACCTGGTGCCGGGCTACCACGACGGCATCGCGATCGCATTCACCGCCTGCCGCGAGATGGTGCCGGACCCGGCCTTCTATGCGGGCTGCATCCAGGACAGCTTCGACGAACTCGACGCTGCCGCACGTGCCTTCGCCCGCCGGCGCTCCAGCGCGTTGCGGGGACGGCGCGCACGGCACCACTGATCCGCCCCCCGCGGGCCGGCGTACAACGGCGGCCATCCAGGAGAATCCCCATGATCGACCAGATCGCCGCCAGTTACCGCGAAATCCTCGAACGCCTCGGCGAGGACCCTGCCCGCGAAGGTCTGCGCGACACACCGCTGCGCGCCGCCAAGGCAATGGCATTCCTCACCGAGGGCTACCGCATGGATCTGCACGAGATCGTCAACAACGCCGTGTTCCAGTCCGACAACGACGAGATGGTGCTGGTGCGCGATATCGAGCTCTACTCGCTGTGCGAACACCATCTTCTGCCGTTCATCGGCCGCTGCCACGTGGGCTACCTGCCAGCCGGCAAGGTGCTGGGGCTGTCGAAGATCGCACGCATCACCGACATGTTTTCGCGGCGCCTGCAGATCCAGGAAAACCTGACGCTGCAAATCGCGCACGCGGTCGAGGAAGTCACCGGCGCCAAGGGCGTCGGCGTGGTCGTCGAGGCCCGCCACATGTGCATGATGATGCGCGGCGTGCAGAAGCAGAACTCGGTGATGACCACCTCGGTGATGCTCGGACGCATGCGCGAAAACCCCGCGACCCGCCAGGAGTTCCTGTCGCTCGTGAAGGCACCCTCGCAGGTCTGAGCGCAGGCTGGTGATTCAGCCGCCGGACAGCCCGACGGCTGCCAGCGCCAGGTGCATCAGCACGCCGGCGAGCAGCAGCGATCCGAAGCGGCGGTTGAACGCAAATGCCTGCGGAGCGAACCAGAGCGGCCAGAGCCGTGGTTGCTCCCCTACCGGCGCCACCGCGGGTCGGGCCGAGCGGAATACCGCCGCAAGGCGCAGCGCGGCCGGCGCGCTGGCGAATACCAGCAGCAACGGCGCCGTGAACCACGGCCCCGCCACCAGCACGATCGTTCCGGCGTACAGCAGAACGATCAGTCCTCGCGCCGCAGCACGCGCACGGCGCTCCCCAAGCAACACCGGCAGCGTGCGGATGCCGCGGGCGCCATCGGCTGCGAGCTTGTCGATGTGCTTGCCGAACAGCACCAGCGTGGGCCCGAGGCCGAAGACCGCGCCGAAGGCCACCGCCGCAGCGCTCCACTCGCCAGTGGCCACGTACTGTGTGCCGGCGATCATCAGCGGCCCCCACGCCAGCCACACGGCGGGCTCGCCGAGGCCCACGTATTTCAGCGGCCAGGTGTAGAACAGCACCAGCACGCCGCCGGCCAGCATCAACGCCGCCACCTGACCGCCGCGCAGCCACAGCAGCGCGGCGCCGGCCCCGAGCGCCACCACCGCCGTCAGCGCGATGTAACGGCGCATCGCCGCCCGCCCCAGCAGACCGTCCTGCAGCACGTGGGTCGCGTAGCGGGTGCGCTCGTAGTCGCCACGGTCGACGCCGCGCGCCGAATCGATGTAATCGTTCAACAGGTTGTTGGTCGCGTGCGCGGCGAGCAGGCCGAGCATCGCGATCGCCCACAGCGACGGATCGAAATCCGGATGCGCCAGCGCGAGCAGCCCGCCGGCGATGCCCGACAGCAGCGTCATCGGCAGCACTGCAGCGCGCGCGGCGATCGCCCAGCGCGTCGCCGCGCCGAGCCGTTCCCACTGCGCGGCGTCGACGCGCGGCACCGTGCGCAGGGATTCCGGCAATCGTGTCATGAACCGCTCCGCATCGATCCGTCCGGCGCAGTATAGTGATAACGGCGCCCGATCCGGCGCCCGATCCACCACCCGCACAGGAGTCCCAGCCGTGACCCCGAGACCGGAACTGCCCGTACGCGCCAGCAGCGCGTGGGACGCCGCCGCCATCACCGAGTTCCTGGCGCGCAGCCACACCCCGATGCGCCTCGCGGCGAACGCCGCCAACGGCTTCCCGCAGCTCGCGTCGGTCTGGTTCGAGTACGCCGGCGGCAGCCTCTGGTGCGCGATGCACGAAGGTTCGGCGATGGTCCCGCTGCTCGCGCACGACCCGCGCTGCGCCTTCGAGATAGCCACCAACGACCCGCCGTACCACGGCGTGCGCGGGCAGGCGCAGGTCGCGCTGCTGCGCGAAGGCGCCTCGCCCCTGCTCACCCGGTTGATCAGCCGCTACCTCGGCGACAGCAACCCGCGGCTCGCGGCGTGGCTGCTGGGGCGTGCCGACCAGGAATTCGTGGTCCGTCTCGATCCGGTATGGATCACGGCCTGGGACTACGCGGCGCGGATGAACCCGCGCACCCCGGCCGCAGCGGACGTCCCGTGAGCGCGGCCGGCGCGAAGACACCGCTGGTGCTCGACATCGACGGCTGGACCCACGACGGGCGCGGCGTCGGGCGCGTCGCAGGCAAGGCCGTATTCGTGGGCGGCGCCCTGCCCGGAGAACGGGTCCGGGCGCGCATCGTGCGCCGCCACGCCCGCTTCGACGAAGCCGAGACGATCGAACTGCTGCGTATCGCACCGGAGCGCGCCACGCCGCGCTGCCCGCATTTCGGGCGCTGCGGCGGCTGCGCACTGCAGCACCTGGAGTCACGCGCGCAACTCGCGGCGCACGCCGAGCGGCTGGCCGACACCCTGCGCCGCATCGGCGGCCGGCACCCCGCGCACTGGCGCGACCCGGTTGCCGGTCCCGCCTTCGGCTACCGCGCGCGTGCACGGCTGGCGGTGGCGCCGGCACGCCGTGGCGAGGCGCCACGGCTCGGCTTTCGCCGCGACGCCTCGCACGCGGTCGAACCGCTCGACGAGTGTCCGATCCTGGTGCCGGAGCTGGCACGGCTGATCGCTCCGCTCGGCACCCTGGTTGGCGGTCTGCGTGCGGCGCGGGAGCTGCGCGAGATCCTGCTTGCCGCCGGTGAACCCGGCGTCGCGCTCGCTGCCGCATGGTCCCCCGCGGCAGCGGCGGCCGATCGCGAGGCGCTGCAGGACTGGGGGCAGCGCGAGGGAGTCGCGATACGCCACGGCGTAGCCGGGACCGGTGCGACCCTGTGGCCGGATGGCGCGCCTGCCCTTGCCTACGCGGCAGGTGTCGACGGACCCGCGATTGCGTTCCAGCCATGGCATTTCACGCAGGCGAACCGCGCGGTCAACCGCGCGCTGATCGGCGCCGTGCTCGAGGAACTGGCACCGGCGCCGGGCGAGCGCGTGCTCGACCTGTTCTGCGGGCTCGGCAATTTCTCGCTGCCACTCGCAGCCCGCGGGGCGCGCGTCACCGGCCTCGAGGGCGACCCCGCGATGGTCGAGCTGGCCGGCCACAACGCCCGACGCAACGGCCTCGACGGCTGCGAGTTCCGCTGCGCCGACCTCGCCCGCGACCCGCGCGGCGCCGCCTGGACGCGCGAGGAGCACGAACTGGTGCTGCTCGATCCGCCGCGCCAGGGCGCCGCGGCACTGATCCCGCAACTCGCGCGCACACATGCCCGGCGCATCGTCTACGTGTCCTGCGACGCGGCAACGCTGGCGCGTGACGCGGCAACGCTGTGCGCTCCCGGGCGGTGGCGGATCGCGCGCGCCGGCGTATTCGATATGTTCCCGCAGACCACGCATTTCGAGTCACTGGTAGTGTTCGAGCGCGCCGTGTGAGATCCCCGACCCTGTGCTAGTCTCCTTGCCGCGGCAAGGCAGTACGCCGCGGGCGGGCGCAATCGGTGCGCAAGATACGGGAGCTCGGACTGCAGATGAACGTGGTGATCGGACTGGTGGTGGTGCTGGCATCGTGCGTGGCCGGCTTCATGCTCTCGGGCGGACAGCTGCTGGCGCTGTTCCAGCCGTTCGAACTGCTGATCATCGGCGGCGCGGCACTCGGCGCCATGGTGATGTCCAACCCGCTGGCGGTCACCATCGACATCATGAAGTCCGCCGGCAAGCTGCTGAAGGCCTCGCCGTTCGGCAAGGACGCCTACCTCGACTTGTTCGCACTGCTCTACGACCTGTTCAACAAGATGCGCCGCGAGGGTCTGCTCGGCATCGAGAAGGACATCGACGACCCGGAGGCCAGTCCGATCTTCAGCAAGCACACCGGCGTGGACCGCATCCACGGCGCCCGCGAGTTCATCATCGATTACCTGCGCGTGATGACGCTGGGCGGGGTCGCCACACACGACCTCGACGCGCTGTTCGAGGCCGAGCTCGAAACGCATCACGCAGAGTCCCACCTGGTTCCCGGCGCGCTCGGCAAGGTGGCCGACGCGCTGCCGGGCTTCGGGATCGTGGCCGCGGTGATGGGCATCGTGATCACGATGTCGCACATCGGGGGGCCGCCTGCCGAACTGGGGGCGCATGTAGGCGCGGCGCTGGTCGGGACCTTCCTCGGTATCCTGCTTTCCTATGGGGTGGTGGGACCGATGTCGGTGTATCTGGAGCACCAGGCCCGCGAGGAAGCGAAGTACTTCGAGTGCATCAAGGTCGCGATGATGGCGAGTTTCTCGGGCGCGCCGCCCCAACTGGCGGTCGAGTTCGGACGCAAGATCCTCTACCACGCGATCCGCCCCACCTGGGATGAGGTCGAGGAACGCGTGAAGCAGAAATGAGCCTCACCGACGGCAATCCGGCACCGATCATCATCCGCCGCAAGAAGGTCGTCGCGCACGGCCACCATGGCGGCTCGTGGAAGGTCGCGTTCGCGGACTTCGTGACCGCGATGATGGCGTTCTTCCTGCTGATGTGGCTGCTCGCGCAGACCTCGCCGGAGGAGCGCACGGCGATCCAGGGTTATTTCAACGACCCGCGCGGCACGATCGCCGGCCAGGGCGGCGGCCTCGATGCGCCCGGCGTCGGGCAGATCGGGCCGGGCGGCATCAAGCCCGGCGCGATCTCGCTGGACAATCCGCTCAGCCAGACCGAGCCGGTGGAATCGGAGCCGTCGTTGTCGAGCGCCAGCGACGAGGCGTTGCGTGTGGAGCAGGAAGCGCGCGAGAAACGCTCGCTCGACGAACTGCAGCACACCCTCGAGGAGGAACTCGGCCGGCAGGACTCGGCGTTCATGAAGCTGCGCGACCAGATCATCATCGACCAGACCGCGCTCGGGCTACGCATACAGCTGGTCGACAAGGAAAACCGCCCGATGTTCGACCGCGGCCAGAGCCTGTTGCAGGACTATGCGCGCGAGGTGCTGCTGGCGCTCGCACCGCGCCTCGACGTGGTCGCCAACCGGCTCAGCATCAACGGCCACACCGATTCGATCCCGTACCGCGAGGGTGCCGACTTCAGCAACTGGGAACTGTCGGCCGACCGCGCGAACAGCGCCCGGCGCGCCCTGATCGAAGGAGGCTACCCGGAGGACAAGGTGCTCACCGTGCAGGGCATGGGCGCCTCGGTGCCGCGCATCGTCGAGGATCCGACCGCACCGAGCAATCGCCGCATCGTGATCCTGGTACTGCGGCGCGAGGTCGAGGACGCGCTGAAGGGCATCACGCTGCTCACCCGCGACCAGAACGAGTTCCTCCGCGACACTGCACCCGCCGCCACGCCACCGGCACCGTGAGCCCGCCGGCGTCGGGCCGGCCCGTTTGTGGCACAGTCGCCAAATATGCCCGGGCAATGCGGGCGCCTGCCGCGGCGCCAGCCGCTAGAATGCGCGCATGCAACAGGCACCCTCTCTTTTCGGTTACCGCAAGTACTGGGCGAAGCGCTTCGGCACTGCGCCGTTCCTGCCGATGTCACGCAGCGAGATGGAAGCGCTCGGCTGGGACTCCTGCGATATCGTGATCGTCACCGGCGACGCGTACATCGATCACCCGAGCTTCGGCATGGCGCTGGTCGGGCGCGTGCTCGAGGCGCAGGGTTTTCGCGTCGGCATCATCAGCCAGCCGCGCTGGCAGTCGGCGGAGGACTTCCGTGCGCTCGGGCGCCCGAACCTGTTTTTCGGGATCACCGCAGGCAACATGGACTCGATGATCAACCGCTACACCGCGGACCGGAAGATCCGTTCCGAGGATGCCTACACGGCGGGCGGCCATCCGGACCGGCGTCCCGACCGGGCGCTGACCGTCTACGCGCAGCGTGCGCGCGAGGCCTTCGCCGACACGCCGATCGTGATCGGCTCGATCGAGGCCAGCCTGCGCCGCATCGCGCACTACGACTACTGGTCCGACAAGGTGCGCCGCTCGGTGCTCGCCGATTCGAAGGCGGACCTGCTGCTCTACGGCAACGCCGAGCGCGCGCTGGTCGCGCTCGCCCACCGCCTCGCCGCCGGCGAACCGGTGGCTTCGATCCGCGACCTGCGTGGCACCGCCTTCATGGTCCCGCGCGGCTGGCGCCCGGAGGCGGACTGGACCGAGATCGACGCGAGCGAGGTCGATGCGCCGGGCCCGCTGCTGCGCCACCCCGACCCCTACGCGATGGGATCGCCGGTGCCCGGACTGCCCGCCACTGGTACGCCGGACGCCGCGCAGCCCGCACCGGTCGCGGAACCGGCGCCAGGCGCACAGGTGCTGCGTTTCGTGCCGGGAGCAAAGCGGCGCGTCGATCGCACCCTCAGCGTGGTGCGCCTGCCGTCGTACGAAGCTGTACGCGATGATCCGGTGCTCTACGCACACGCCTCGCGCTGCTTCCATCTCGAGTCCAATCCGGGCAATGCGCGCGCGCTGGTGCAGGGCCACGGCGATCGCGACGTGTGGCTGAATCCGCCGCCGCTGCCGCTCGGCACCGCCGAGATCGACGCGATCTACGATCTGCCGTACCAGCGCCGGCCGCACCCGGGCTACGGGGATGCGCGCATCCCGGCCTACGAGATGATCCGCTTCTCGATCAACATCATGCGCGGCTGTTTCGGCGGCTGTACCTTCTGCTCGATCACCGAGCACGAGGGACGCATCATCCAGAGCCGCTCGGAAGCCTCGATCCTGCGCGAGATCGAGGAGATCCGCGACCGCACACCGGGCTTCACCGGCGTGATCTCCGACCTCGGCGGCCCGACCGCGAACATGTACCGCCTCAGTTGCCGCTCGCGCGAGATCGAAAGCGCGTGCCGCCGCTTGTCCTGCGTGTATCCGGACGTATGCGAGAACATGGGGACCGACCACTCGGCGCTGGTGGCGCTGTACCGCAAGGCACGCGCGCTGCCCGGCGTGAAGAAGGTCCTGATCAGTTCGGGCTTGCGCTACGACCTCGCCGTGCGCTCGCCCGAGTACGTGAAGGAACTCACGCAACACCACGTCGGTGGCTACCTGAAGATCGCGCCGGAGCACACCGAGGAAGGCCCGCTGTCGAAGATGATGAAGCCCGGCATGGGCAACTACGACCGCTTCAAGGAGATGTTCGACCGCTTCTCGCGCGAAGCCGGCAAGGAACAGTACCTGATCCCCTATTTCATCGCCGCGCACCCGGGCACCAGCGACGAGGACATGCTGAACCTCGCACTGTGGCTGAAGCACAACGGTTTCCGTCTCGACCAGGTACAGACCTTCCTGCCCACGCCGATGACGCTCGCCACCGCGATGTACCACACGCGAAGCAATCCGCTCAAACGCGTGCGACGTGGCGGCGAGGAAGTCGAGACCGTGCGCGCCCCGCGCATGCGTCGCCTGCACAAGGCCTTCCTGCGCTATCACGACCCGGACAACTGGCCCTTGTTGCGCGAGGCGCTGAAACGCATGGGCCGCGCGGACCTTATCGGCAACGGCAAGCGTCACCTGGTGCCGGCCTATCAGCCCGCGGGCACCGGTCGCGCTCCGGGGGCGCGTGCCGAACCTGCCGCCGCGCGCCGTCGTGTCCCTCCCGTCGGCACACCGTCCGCGCACCGGCGCCGCACCCCGCGCTGACGCCCACCGACCTGCTTCGCCGCGGACCGTGCCCGCATGTTCGGCCTGTGGCCGAACGATGTGCCGCACGACGCGCCGGACAATGTCCGGGCACAGCCCGGACCTACGGCCGAACGAATGTCCAGTGTCCGGACACACCCCGGACCAACGGTTCAGCTGAACATCACGCCCAACAGCACCCAGACCGCGATCAACACCGCGGTGGCGACCGCCAGCCGTGGCCGCAGCGGCCCGCGTCCGAGCACCGCGACCAGCAGGAACTTGACCAGCGTGTTGGCCAGCGCCGCCACACCGATCGCGCGCGTCGCGATCTCGAACGCGCCGGTTTCCCTTGCCTGCTGCGCCAGCGACAGTGTGATCGCGTCGACCTCCGTCAGCCCGGCAATCGCTGCGACCACGTAGATGCCGCCTTCCGGGGCGTGCCGCCGGGTCAGTTCCACCACCACCAGCACGAGGGCGAACAGCAGCGCGAACTGCATCGCGGAGACCAGGTTGAACGGGTTCCTGACCGCCAGCGCATCACCGCTCGCGGTCACCGGGCGCCGGCGCAGTCCGCGCAGATAGAAGAATCCGGCCAGCAACGCGGTCACCAGCGCCAGCACGCCGAAATCCTTGGCCAGTGTGGGCAGCAATTCGCGGTTCACGATCGCTATCGTGACCATCACGCGAACGAACATCACGGTCCAGGCGGTGAGGATACCGGCAGCGAGCGCGTCGGCGCCGGTCGAGGTCGGATCGCTGCGACTCTGGCGGGCAAAGCCCAGGCTCACTGCCGTCGACGAAGCCAGACCGCCCGCGAACCCGGTCAGCACCGTACCGTGCGCCGCCCCGAGCAGACGCACCGCGACGTAGCCGACCAGCGAGAGTCCCGAGATCAGGATCACCAGCAGCCACAGCAGGTACGGGTTCAGCACGCCGAGCGGGTCGAGCGCGCGGTTCGGCAACAGCGGCAGCACGATGAAGCTCGCGATCAGCAGCTTCAGCACCGCGTAGATGTCGTCGGTCGCGACCCGTGCGACCATGCCGTGCAGCGGCTGCTTGAACGCGAGCACGGCCGAGGTCAGGATGCCGAGCGCGACCGCCACCTCGGCGTAGCCGTACATCACGACACCACCGAGCAGGAACACCGTCAACGCGGCGAACTCGGTCGACAGTCCCGGTGCATCCGGGCGCATGCGGCTTTCGAGCACGTGCCCGGTGATCACCGCCAGACCGACCAGCACCAGCGCCACCGCGAACAGCGTGGGCCCGCCGTGATGCAGCGAGACCCACGCGCTCAGCGAACCGAACTGCGCCAGCAGGATGAAGGTGCGCAACCCGGCGATCGTGCGATGCCCGCTCGCCGTCTGGTTCTTCTCGCGCTCGACCCCGACCAGCGCGCCGATCAGCAGCGCGACGAGGAAACCCTGTGCTACGTCGAGATCGATGGCGGTCATCGATGCGGGTGTCCGTCGCGGCTTACCAGTAACGCACCCGTCCGGTGTCGACGTGGATGAAATTCGACGCCCGGTAGAGTCCCACGCCACCGCCCTTCAACCCGACCGCGGCCTTGTGCAGCGCGAGCAGGTCCGAACCGGGCAGCCGGATGTCGATCGCCTTGCCCTGCAGGTGCAGGCTGCCCTGCGCGACGCCGGAGCTGCGTGCGCGCAGCATCTCGTTGCTCGACGGCGAGCGGTAGCCGGAAATCACTTCGTACGGGCGCGAATTGCCGACCTTCTGCTGCAGCACGGCGAGCAGGTCGAGCAGCCGCGTATCGATCGCGTGCACCACGTTCGCGCGGTGATCGCGCAGCACGCGGTAGATCGCTCCCAGCGCGTCGTCGAGGTAACGCCCGTTCTCCCAGTAAGACGCACGCAGTCGTTCCCCGGTGTGCAGGTTCAGGAAGCCGAGCTCGCGCACCGCGCGCTTGCCCGCCAAGGGAGCGGCCGCAGCGGCGAGCGCCGGTGTCGCGAACATGCCGGCGGTACCGGCCACGGCAAGGCGCTTCAGGAATACGCGGCGACCGGCAAACGGGGGCGGCGCGGCAGAATCGTTCGAATACGGCATGACGACTCCTGGCGATCATTATCGGGATGGGTGCTAAAGTGCGCCGGTCGGGAACGGCAGATCCTGCTGACGCGTCGACAAAATAACGGTAAACCACTGATTGGTAAAGCTCGACGGCATGCGTTTCCGCCATCTCCATGCACTGTCCACTGCCCTGTTGTCCGTGTTGCTCGCACTGCCTGCGCTGGCCGGCGAGGCGCTGCCGGCGCTGCTGTCCGAACTCGAGGCGCGCGGCGAACTCGAAACCGGTCCGGTCACCGTGCACGACAACGCCCTGTTGCAGCGTTTCTACGCAGCACGCGCGCGCCGGCCGGCCTGGTCGGACGCGGCGGCGCGTGCCAGCCTCCACGCCGCTGTCCTGGCCGCTGCCGACGACGGGTTGCGCCCCGAGGACTACCATGCGCAGGCACTGGAGGCCCCCGCCGGGCTGAGTCCCGCTCAGGCGGAACTGGTCCACACCGACGCGCTGCTCCGGCTCGCCTCGGATCTGTTCCACGGACGCCTCGACCCGATCGACCACGTGCCCGGGATCGATCTGCAGAACGCGGAACTCGACGCCGATCCGATCGCCTGGATGGAGCGCGCGATCGCCTCGCGCGACATCGGCGCCGCCGTCGCCGCTCTCGCGCCCCGGACGCCGATCTACGCACGCCTGAAAGCCGCGCTCGCAGCTCACCGCGGGATCGCGCGGCGCGGCGGTTGGGCATCGGTTCCCCCCGGTCCCACGCTGCGGCCCGGCGAGCGCTCGGACCGCGTGCCGGCGCTGCGCGCACGCCTGCGCGCCAGCGGCGAACTCGCGGACGCGACACCGGCGGATGCGACGCTGTTCGACGACGCCCTGGCCGCGGCGGTGCGCCTGTTCCAGGTGCGCCACCAGCTCGCCACCGACGCGATCGTGGGCCGCCAGACGCTCGCCGCGGCGAACGTGCCGGTCGCGCAGCGCATCGATCAGATCCGCGTCAACCTCGAGCGCGCACGCTGGCTGCTGCACGATCTGCCGTCGACTTATGTGCTGGTCGATATCGCGGGCTTCGAGGTCCGCTACGTCCGCGACGGCATCGAACGACTGCGCAGCCGCGCGACGGTTGGCCGCCCGTACCGCCGGACACCGGTGTTCCGCTCGAGCATCGCGTACCTGGAGTTCAACCCGACCTGGACCGTGCCGCCGACGATCCTCGCCAACGACGTGCTGCCGGCGATCCGCCGCGATCCCGGCTACCTGGCGCGGCGCAACATGCGCGTGCTGACGTTCCAGGGGCAGCCGGTCGATCCGCGGACCATCGACTGGAACCGTTACCGCGGCAGGAACTTCCCGTGGATGATCCGCCAGGATCCGGGGCCGGACAACGCGCTCGGGCAGGTCAAGTTCATGTTTCCGAACGCCCACATGGTGTATCTGCACGACACCCCCGAGCGCGCCCTGTTCGCGCGGCCGGAGCGCGCGTTCAGCTCGGGCTGCATCCGCGTCGAGCAGGCACACCGGCTCGCCGAGCTGCTGCTCGAGGCCGAAGGGCGCGACAGCGCGGCGGTGCAGTCGCTGTTCGAGGAGGCGCGCACCCGCCGCGTCGCCCTCGCCAATCCGGTGCCGGTTCTGCTCTACTACTGGACAGTCACGTTCGACGGCGACGGTAGCGTGATCTTCAAGCGCGATATCTACGATCGCGACCCACCCCTGCTGGCGGTACTCGACCGCCTTCGGAGCGCGCAGTGACGGACAGCGACTCGATCTTCCTCGGCACCGGCGAGCAGCCCGTGTCGCTGCCGCTGCGCGTGGCGAACCGCCACGGGCTGGTCGCCGGCGCCACCGGTACCGGCAAGACGATCACGGTGCAGTGCCTGGCGGAGGGTTTCTCGGCGGCCGGGGTGCCGGTGTTCGTGGCCGACGTGAAGGGCGATCTCGCCGGACTCGCGCGCGCCGGGACCCCGAACGAACGCATCGGCGCGCGCTGGCAGAAAATGGGGGTCGAGCAGCCAGCGTTCGCGGCCTGTCCGGTCGCGATCTGGGACGTCTACGGCGAGGCCGGCACACCGCTTCGGCTCAGCGTCTCGGAGCTCGGTCCGCAGATGCTGGCGCGCATGCTCGAACTGAACGAGACGCAGGAAGCCACGCTTGCACTGATGTTCCGCTTCGCCGACGACGAGGGCCTGCTGCTGCTCGACATGGCGGACCTGAACACCACGCTGACGCATCTGCTGGCGAACGCTGGCCAGCTCGGGGCGGACTACGCCTCGCTGTCACGCCCGTCGATCGCCGCGATCCAGCGCCGCATGATGCTGCTGGAGAACGCCGGCGCTGCCGGCTTCTTCGGCGAGCCGGCGATCGCGCTGGCGGACCTGCTGCGCACCGGCGCCGACGGCCGCGGCGTGGTCAACCTGCTCGACGCGCGCAAGCTGATCAACCAGCCGCGGCTGTACACCAGCTTCCTGCTGTGGCTGATGTCCGAGCTGTTCGAGGAGCTGCCCGAGATCGGCGACCCGGACAAGCCGCGCATCGTGTTCTTCTTCGACGAGGCGCACCTGCTGTTCGACGGCGCCTCGCGCGCGCTGGCCGAGCGTGTCGAACAGGTCGTGCGGCTGATCCGTTCCAAGGGCGTGGGAATCTACTTCATCAGCCAGAGTCCGGGCGACCTGCCCGGCGACGTGCTGGCGCAGCTCGGCAACCGCGTGCAGCACGCGCTGCGCGCATACACGCCGGCGGATCAGAAGGCCGTGCGCGTGGCGGCGCGCGCGTTCCGCGTCAATCCCGCCTTCGACACCGAGGAGGTGATCTCGCACCTCGGCGTCGGCGAGGCGCTGGTTTCGACGCTGGACGAAAAGGGTGTGCCCTGCGTGGTCCAGCGCGCCCTGATCCGCCCGCCGTGTTCGCGCATGGGGCCGCTCGCCGACGACGAGCGACGCGCGGTGATCGCGGCCGACGCACTGAGCGTGCGTTACGCACGACCCCACGACCCGGTATCGGCCCACGAGGTGCTGCAGCAGCGCGCGCGCGAAGCGGTTGCCGAGCGCCAGCGCCAGGAGCAGGAACAGCAGGAGAAGGAGCAGGCCCGCGAACGCGAATCGCGCGAACGCTCCCCGCAGGCGCGGCGCCCGAATCGCCAGGGCGTCACCGAAACGCTGGTGAAGAGCGTGGTGCGCACCGTCGGCACCAGCCTGGGACGCAGCATCGTGCGCGGCATCCTGGGCTCGATCACCCGCACCCGCTGAGCGCGCAGCGCACCGCCGGCACCTGCTATCATGTCGTGCGCTCGCAAGGTTGCATTGCCGAGGTCGTGATGATCCGTCTGCTGATCGTTCTGGCCGTCGTGGTGGTGCTGGCCTTTTACATGAACCGTGCCTCGCGCGACCCCGCAGGCGGCGCCGCGCAGCCGCCGGAAGTCCGCTACGAGCGCGACACACAGGAAGCGCAGGCGCTCGAGACCGAGTTGCAGGAGCAGGCGCGCCAGCAGCTCGATGCAATCGACGCGGCGAGTGACTGAGGCGCACCATTCCGACGGGAGACACATGAGTTCCATCGCTTTCCCCTCGTCCTCGCGACGGGTTCTGTCGCGGCTCGTGATCGCCGCCATGCCTGGCGTCGCGCTGCCGTGCGCGGCAGCGGACCCCGGGCTGGAGACCGTCGTCGTGACCGGTTCGCGTGCGCCCGAAGCGGCGCGCGATGTCGCCGCCAGCATCCGCGTGCTCGACCAGCAGGAACTGCGCCGCGTGCGCGCCCTGCACATCGCGGACTCGCTGGCGCGCGTGCCCGGCACCTGGATCACACGCGGCAACGGCCAGGAACACCTCACCGCGATACGCTCGCCGGTGTTCACCGGCCCCGGCAGCTGCGGCGCGTTCTACTTCGCCGAGGACGGGCTGCGGCTGCGCCCGTCGGGGGTCTGCAACGTCAACGAGCTCGCCGAGGTCAACTACGAGCAGGCCGAACGCATCGAGGTGCTGCGCGGCCCCGGCACCGCGGTGCACGGAGGCAACGCGCAGCATGGCGTGATCAACGTGATCAGCATGGCACCGCCGTCCGCGCGCACGGCCAGCGTGAGCGTCGGCGGCGGTGCGAACGGCTATGCGCGGCTGCTCGCGAGCTACGGCGACGGCGATGCCGACGACGCCTGGCGCGTGAGCCTGAACACGACCCACGACGGCGGCTACAAGGACGCCTCGGGCTACGATCTGCAAAAACTGAGTTACCGTCACGACCACCAGTGGTCGGGGTTGAAGCTGCAGTCGCTGCTCAGCCTCGGCAACCAGAACCAGGAGACCGCGGGCTTCGTGGTCGGCGAGGATGCGTATCGCGACGGCGATCGGCTGCGCGAGAACCCGAACCCGGAAGCGTTTCGCGACAACCGCACCGCGCGCTGGTACGGGCGCTTCACGCTGGACGCGGCGGGCAGCGAACTCGCGCTCACACCGTTCTGGCGCCATCAGCGCATGCGCTTCCTGCAACATTTCCTGCTCGGCCAGCCGCTCGAGGACAACGGCTTCGACAGCGCCGGCTGGCAGGGCGAATGGCGCCGCCCGCTCGGTGAACAGCTCGAGCTGCTGGCCGGCGCGGACGGCGAGTGGAGCGTGAGCACGCTGGAGCAGACGCAGGAACACGTGGTGACGACCAGCCGCGTGCTGCCGGCCGGCAAGCAGTACGACTACGAGGTGAAGGGTCGCAACGGCGCGCTGTTCGCGCAGCTCGACTGGGAGCCGCGCGCCGGCACCCGTCTGCAGGCCGGTGCGCGCCTGGAACACCAGCGTTACGACTACGACAACCGCATGATCGATGGCGCCACGCGCGAGGACGGCACGCCGTGCGGGAGCAGCGCGGTGCCGCTGCCGTGCCGTTACTCGCGCCCCGCCGACCGTCGCGACGAGTTCACCGAACCGGCGTTCCATCTGGGGCTGGTCCAGGAAATCGGCTCCGCACAGCGGCTCTCGCTCGGCTACGCGCACGGTTTTCGTCCGCCGCAGTCGGCGGAGCTGTACCGCTTGCAGGCCGGGCAGCTGGTGGCCGACATCGATGCCGAGCGCATCGACAGCATCGAGGCCGGCTGGCGCGCCGACACCGGTACGCTCGCGCTCGCGCTGAACGCGTGGGCGATGCGCAAGGACGACGTGATCTTCCAGGACAGCGAACGCCGCAACGTCGACAACGCGGCCACCGTGCATCACGGCATCGAGTACTCGCTGGCGTGGCGCTTCGCGCCCGGCTGGCAGCTTGCGGCCGACGGCACGCGCGCGCTGCATCGCTACGACGACGACAGTCCGCTGCAGGGCCTGCCGCCCGGCACCGGCATCGCGGGCAACGAGATCGACACCGCCCCGCGCACGATGGCCTCGGTGCGCCTCGCGTGGGAGCCGCGCGACGGCACCGCGATCGAGCTCGAGTGGCAGCACATGGGCCGCTATTTCCTCGAACCAACGCAATCCCACGCCTACGACGGCCACGACTTGCTGCATCTGCGCCTCGAGCACCGCCTGTCACGCCAGTGGGGCGTGTCGGTGCGCGTGCAGAACCTGGGCGACGAGCGCTACGCCGACCGTGCCGACTACGCCTTCGGCGAGTACCGCTATTTCATCGGCGAGCCGCGCAGCGCGTTCGTCGATCTGGACTGGCAGCTCTGAGCCGGCGATGAGCCGCCCTACCCGCGCCCTCGTCGACCTGGCGGCGCTGCGCCACAACGCGCAGTTCGCGCGCTCGCTGGCGCCCGCGGCGAGGCTGCTCGCGGTGGTGAAGTCCGACGGTTACGGGCACGGCGCGGTCGAGGTCGTGCGTGCGCTGCACGCACAGGCCGACGCGTTCGGCGTGGCCTGCATCGAGGAGGCGCAGGCACTGCGCGCGGCGGGGCTGCGCGCACCGGTGCTGCTGATGGAAGGCGTGTTCGAACCGGCCGAGCTCGCGATCGCTGCGCGCGAGAATTTCTGGCTGATGGTCGAGAACACGCGCCAGATCGAGTGGCTGGAACGCAGCCGCAACTCGGTGCCGTTCGGCGTGTGGATCAAGGTCGATACCGGCATGAGCCGATTGGGTTTCGCAGCACAGGAGCTGCCGGGGGTGCGCGCGCGGCTCGCGGCGATGCCGTCGGTCGCGCCGGGGATCGTCGTAGCGACGCATCTCGCCTGCGCCGACGAACCGGACCATCCGCTGACCCGGGCGCAACTCGCGCGTCTCGCCCAGGCCACCGAGGGCAGCGACGCGCAACTCAGCATCGCGAACTCGCCGGCGCTGCTCGCGTGGCCCGCCGCGCGCGCCGCGTGGAGCCGCGCCGGCTACATGCTCTACGGCGGCTCACCGTTCGGCCGCCCCGACCCGGTCACCGCCGGACTGCGCCCGGTCATGACGCTGGAGTCAGCCATCGTGTCGCTGCGCGATCTCGCCTCCGGCGACAGTGCCGGTTACGGCGCGACGTGGACCGCACGCAGGCCGACGCGACTGGCGACGGTGCCGATCGGTTACAGCGACGGATACCCGCGCAGTGCGGCCAGCGGCACGCCGGTCCTGGTCGGCGGGCACCGCGCCGCGCTGGCAGGGCGGGTGTCGATGGACATGCTGATGGTCGATGTCACTGACGTACCGGAGGTCCACCCGGGCATGCCGGTGCAGTTGTGGGGACCGCAACTCGACGTCGACACGGTGGCCGCGCACTGCGGCACCATCGGCTACGAGCTGCTGGTTCGCGTATCCCCGCGCGTGCCGCGCGTCTACCGCTCGTAGGTCCGGGCTGTGCCCGGACATGTTTAGGCCGCAGGTCCGGGCTGTGCCCGGACATATTTGGCACACCCTGTTCGGCCACAGGCCGAACCTGCGGACATGTGTGGCCCACGTTCGTTCAGCCACAGGCCGAACCTGCGGACGTGTTCGGCGGCGGGCCGGACGATACCGGTTGCTCAGGTCCCCAGGATCACCGTGCAGCGCGCGAACTCCGCCGCGTCGGCCGCGTAATCCCGCCGGCACAGCGCTGCAAGCCGGTCGCGCGCCCGCGCGAGCACGCCCGCGCGCGCTCCCCCGGCCGCCCAGTCGCCGAGCGGCGTCGCGATGGCGGTGAGCGCACTGCGGTTGCGTCCGCTCAACGCTGCCGGCTGCTTCCCGAGTTCGTCGAACAACGCCTCCACGGTAGCCGTAATCGCGACGTCGTCCTGCGGGCGCAACCGCAGCAGCGCGTCGAGCCAGCGTGCACCCCACTGCACGCGCGTCGCCGGCCCGCGCGCCGCGTGCCACGCCCGCTCGCGCCACGCGAGCGCCTCGTCCACGCGACCGAGTCGCTCCGCGATACCGGCCAGGTCGGCCATCCAGTAATAATCGAATCCGCCGCTGTCGATTGCCTCACGCAGCAGCGCCATTGCGCGGTCTTCCTCGCCAACGTGCGCGAGCAGGGCCGCCGCGTCGTGCAGCAGCACGCTGCGGCCCTGCAAGTCGGACGCCGCGCCGCTCAGGGCATCGACCTCGCGTACAGCTCTCGCGCGCAGCCCGGGATCGACCTGCTCGCCCGCGAGCCGCAGCGTATCGGTTTGCGCATACAGCAGTGCGAGCCGCTGACTGCCGCTCGCCACGGGCAGCGTCCGGGCGATCCAGTCGCGCCAGGCGCCGATCACGCGCGCGCGGGCGTCGGAACCCTCGTCGCTCAGTTGCGCGATCAGTTCCCCGAGCTCCCAGGCCAGGAAGTCGCCGTCCGCGCCTGCGTCCGCCAGCAGCGCATGCACCCGCGCGAGTGCGTCCTCGCGCACCACCGCATCGTCCGCAGTGCCGTCGCGCGCCAGCGCGCGCAGGTACTCCCGCTGCAGCAGCGTGCGCTCCACACCGAGCTCCGCCGGTACAGCATCGGCAAGCCGCCGCAGCACCGCGCGCGCGTCGCGCTGCCCGAGCGCCCGGCCGGCGTCCTGCGACCACGCATGGTTCGCGAGCAGGCGCCACCCGGTGTCACCGATGGCCTGCCCGCGGTCCAGATAGGCCGTCAGGATGTCCGCCACCGGTGCGATGTGCTCGAGTGCCAGTTCCAGCACCTCGGCGTAGCGCGCCACGTCCGTGCCGCCGGGAATCCGGATCAGCTCGCGTCCCGCGGGGTCGAACACGATCAGCGTGGGATACCCCTGCGTGGCGAAGCGATCCTGCAGGGCCTGTGCTGCGGGCGCGTCACCGTCGATGTAGACCGGGACGAACAGGCGGGTCGTGGCGATGAACGCCGGGTCGCGGAATACCGTGGACTTCAGCGCGTTGCACGGCGGACACCAGACCGCGCCCCAGTACAGGAATACCGGTCGGTCGCTCGCTCGCGCAGCCGCGAACGCCGCGTCCACCGACCCCTCGAACCAGGCGATCGCGTCCGTCTCGCCGGCCCGGCAGCCGAGCGCGGCGAGCAGCGCGATCGCCAATGCCAGCGCGCGGACGAACGCCGTCGACGGCCCTTGCAGACCGCGGCCCGCTTCTCGATGTACGAGCGCGGCCCTTCCTGGGCATCCTCGGAATTGCGCACCTGCTGGAACAGCGCGTTCTCGAGCACGAAGGCCTTCTCGTGCTCCCACGCGCGCACCGCGATCTCCTTCGCGACGCGCTGGGCGCGCTCGACCGATATCGGCTGTCCGGTCAGCAGAATCTTCATCGAGACGTTCCATGGCACCGCCCGCGGCAGACGTACACGCGCCCCCCGGCGGGAATAATACCCCAGCGCACCTCACCGAGTGCGAAGCCGGTATTGTGCGGGGCCCCGCGCATGTCGGCGCCGAGCACCCGCTCCAGCGTCGCGGATGGCCGCCTCGGCGGCCTGCAGTTCGACACGCGGCGGATACAGCTGTGCCGAGCGGCCGGCGACCGCGTCCCACTCAGGCGGGAATCTGCCACATCGGAGTCTTCGCCCAGCCTTCTTCGTACGGGGTGTAATAACGGAACCCGACCTGAAGCGATGCGATGCGCCACTCGCCGTCGACGCGGCGGAACACATCCTCGTAGACCCCCATCGCCCACACTGCCTGGTTGTGCGGCTGGATCACCGTCTGCGCGGTCATGTACCAGCTGCCGCGTGCGGTATCGCCCTCTATCTCGACGATCGGGTTGTGCACCATGTGGGCGTTGAAGCTCGTCGCGGGCCCGACCAGCGTGCGGAAGAACCCGTCCATGATTCCGGAGCGCCCCTCGTAGCAGCCGAAAAAGCCGTAATCGCAGCGCGCGTCCTCGGTCCACAACCGTTCGAGTGCGTCCCAGTCGCCGGCATCGACGTGACGGCAGTAGCTGTGCTTCAACTGTTTGACCGCCTCGATGTCGAGCAGGAGACGGATGGCGGCGGTGTCGTCGACGGGCTGTTTCACGAGAGCCTCCTGATCGTCCTTATTGGTAAGGCGTCGTTACCAAATCGCATCCTATGGCCACGGACTGCGGGTTGTCAACGATCGCGGCACTGCCATCAGCCGGCGCGTGCGCGCGCGATCGCGTCCCTCGCCGCGACGAAGCCGAAGGTGGTCGCCGGCCCCAGCGTCGAGCCCGCACCGGGGTAGGTGCGCCCCATCACCGGCGCCGAGCAGTTGCCCGCCGCATAGAGCCCGGGAATCGCCTCGCGCGAGGCGTCGAGCACGCGCGCGTGCTCGTCGACGCTGAGTCCGCCCTTGGTACCCAGTTCACCGGGCCAGACCTCGAAGCCATAGAACGGCGGCTTCGCTATCGGCGCCAGGCAGGGATTCGGCGTCACGGACTTGTCGCCGAAGAAGCGGTCGAAGGCGTTCTCGCCGCGGTGGAACTCCTCGTCCACGCCGCTTCCCGCGTAGCGGTTCATGCACTCCACGGTCGCCCGCAGGCCGCCGGGATCGATACCCAGCAGCGCGGCGAGTTCGTCGAGCGTGCCGGCCTTGCGGATGAAGCGTCGCCGGATCTCGCCGCGCACCATCCAGTCCGGCTGCTGGGCCCCGGGCAGCAGCGGACCACAGGGGTACTTGCGACGGAAGTCGGCGTCGAACACCAGATAGGCCGGAATGCACGGGGACTCTTCGCGGTGGTTCGCGTACATCGCCTTGACGACGTCGTTGTAGGCGGCGGTCTCCCTGACGAAACGCTTGCCCAGCCGGTTCACGATCACACCACCCGGCAGCGACTTCTCGATCACCAGCATGCGCGCGCGCTCCTCGCCGGGAACCACCACGGTCGGACCCCACCACGCCTCGTCCATCAGTTCCAGCGCGGCGCCCGCCTCGCTCGCCATCGCGATCGCATCCCCGGTCGAACCGGGGTTGCCGCAACTCCACTCCGCGCGCGTCGGCTGCGGCAGGAAGCGCTCGCGCAGCGCCTGGTTGTTGTCGAAACCGCCGGTGGCGAGCAGCACCCCGAAGCGCGCGCGCACGTTGCGGGGCACGCCGCCACGCTCGATCGCGGCGCCACGGACGCGCCCGCGCTCGACCAGCAGTTCCCGGGCAGGCGCGTTCAGCCACAGCGGTACCCCCCGGTCGGCGAGCGATAGCCGCAGCGCGCCGATCAGCGCATTGCCCATCGCGCAGCGCCGGTCGCGCGGGGATTTCAGCCGCCACGCCACATCGCCGAGGTACTCGCCCAGGCGGCGTGCGAACAAGGGCATCCAGCCGGGGGAGCGTGTGAGGAAGGCCTGCGCCTCCGAGATCACCAGCGACATGCGGTTCATCACGAGTTCCTGCGGCGCCGTCTCGCGCATCGCGAGGAACTCGCTTTCCTCCAGCTGGCGGGCATCGAAGGCCGACGCCTCGAGGCAGCGCCCGCCCTCCTTCGCGCCGGGAACGTGCTGGTAGTAATCGGCATAGTCGGGGACTATGTGCATGCGCAGGCGGGTGCGCTCGCACAGATACCTCACGGCCTGCGGCGCGTTCTCCAGGTACGCGCGCATGCGTGCCTCGGGCACGTCGGAGCCCACGCAGCCCCGCATGTACTCCCAGGCTTCCTCGGGCGTGTCCGCGAATCCCGCCGCTGCCATCAGGTGGTTGTTCGGCACCCACAGGCCACCGCCCGACATCGCCGAGGATCCGCCGTAACGCGGACTTTTCTCGACCACCAGGACCCGCGCGCCGAAGTCGTGCGCGACGATCGCACCAGACAGCGCGGCCGCACCACTGCCCACGACCAGGAAATCGACCTCGGTCTCCGCCTCACATTTCTGCATCGCTACCCCCTGTCCACCGCCTCGGACGGCGCGCCGTCACACCAACCCGATCCACCACCGGCACCATGACGGGATTCCGTTGGCCGTCAGCATGCCTTACGATTGACCCGTGTTCATCCGCAAGCCCGCAACGCCGCCATGCCAAACTCCGACCTCGAACCGAAGGATCTGGACCACTATCGTCGCAACAACATTGGCCAGGCGTTGCTGGACGTCGCCAAGGACTTCCAGCGCTCGGCGCTGAAAAGTTTCTCCGCCAAGGGGCATCGGCAGCTGCAGGCCGCCCACCAGGCGGTGCTGTCCTCGCTGAACCTCGAGGGCACCCGTCTCACCGAACTCGCCGCACGCGCCTCGATGACCAAGCAGGCGATGGGCCAGCTGGTCGACGAGGTGGAACGGCTCGGGTACGTCGAGCGCATTCCCGACCCCACCGACGGCCGCGCCAAGATCGTGCGCTTCACGCGCAAGGGCCGCCTGCTGATCAAGACCGGTACCGAAATCGGCGAGAACATCCAGTCCCGCTACGCCAGCCTGATCGGCGAGAAAAAGATGGCGCAACTGCGCGAGCTGCTCGAGGAACTGCACCACCGCATCAAACACCCCTCGTAGGTTCGGCCTGTGGCCGAACGAATGTCCGGGCACAGCCCGGAACTACGCGTCGTCGCTGCCGTAGAGTTCGTCGAACACCGCGTACGCTTCGTCGACCATGTCGGAGACGATCTTGCGCGCCGGTTTCATCTCGTTGACGAAACCCACGCCCTGGCCGGCTGCCTCGGTCATGAACTCCTTGATTCCCCAGTCGAACGCAGACTGCTTCATCTTGCCGAACAGCATCAGCTGGTACGGCGCCGGCGCGGGCTTCGGCGCATCGGAGCGCGCCCACTCCTCGTGCCACTTGCTGTTCAGCGTACGCATAGTGAAGCCGGACACGCAGGCGGAGAACGAGGTGTCGTCACTGGTCGCCTCGATCAGCCGCTCCTTCATCCGCATGTCCACGTCGCTCTCGCGGCTCGCCAGCCACAACGTGCCGGTCCACACGCCCGCGGCGCCGAGCGCGATCGCGCCCGCCAAGTGGCGCCCGGTGGTCACACCGCCGGCGGCGATCACGGGTCGGTCGCCGGCGATCGCGCGCACCTGCGGCACGATCGAGAAGGTGCCTACGTTCCCGGTGTGGCCCGCCGCATCCATGCCCTGCGCGACGATCACGTCCACGCCCGCCTCGAGTTCGCGCTTCGCCTGGCGCTGCTTGCCGACCAGCCCCCAGACCTGCATGCCGCGCTCGTGCGCCGCCTTCACGAAGAAGTCGGGGTTGCCCAGCCCGGAGGCCACCACCGGCACACGCTCGTCGAGCACCACCTCGAGCTGCTTGCGTGGCGTCTCCTTTTCGATCCAGCCGAGGTCCCACGTATCCGGCCGGCGCTTGGGCTCCGGGATCCCGTAACGCCGCGCGATGTCGTCGGCGAACGCCTTCTGTTCCGCGGGGATCCCCGCCAACAGCTCCTCGATGGTCGCCGAGGCCGGCACCGACGCAGGGAACACCAGGTCGACACCGAAGGGCTTGTCGCCGATGCGCTCGCGCAGCCAGCGGATGTTGGCCGCGATCTGGTCGGGGGTCGACTGCGTCTGACCGAGCACCGCGAAGGCGCCCGCGTTGATCACCGCCGCCGCCACATCCTTGCAGTGCGTGAAGGCCACGATCGGATACTCGATGCCGAGCGATTTGCACAGTTTGGTTCGCAACGGGTCTTTTCTGGCCAAGGTCGGAACCCTCCCGATTGAATATCCGGTCACCAAGGCGCTGCACACCACTTTATGGTCAGGGCGCTTGACAGTATTTCACGATCGCCCGACGATGACAACGACTGCGCGACAGGCGCAGGATGGCGGCTGAGGACGACGATGAAGGTTCTGGACAAACCCCGGGGCGTGGGCCCGTCGCACCATGCGCCCTGGGCCTGCGCGAGATCGGACATGAAGCACGCGAATTCACCGGCACCGGCGCCTGATCGCCGCCCCGACGGGAGTGCGCCATGAGCATCGCGGCCCTCGACGGAGTACGCGTCATCGAACTCGGTGCAGGCATCTCCGCCGCGTTCTGCGCGCGCGTGCTGGCCGACTACGGTGCCTCGGTGCTGAAGATCGAGCCACCGGACGGCGGCGACCTCGTGCGCCACTGGGGCCCATTCCCCGGCGACACGCCGCATCCCGAGAAGAGCGGCACCTTCCTCGCGCTGAACGCCGGCAAGCGTTCGATCACACTCGACGTGGGCTCCCCGCAGGGCCGTGAACTGCTGTTCGAACTGCTCGCCGACGCCGACGTGCTGGTCGAGAACAATCCGCCGGCCAGGATGCGCGACTGGGGGCTGGACTACGACGCGCTGGCCGGCCGCTTCCCGCGCCTGATCATGGTCTCGATCACCCCGTTCGGCCAGACCGGACCCTATGCCGACTGGAAGGGCTACGACCTGAACGCATTCCACCTGACCGCGGCCGGCAGCCGTTACTGCGGCGCGCCCGACCGCGAACCGCTCGAGCACGGCACCTTCTCGGCCGATTACTACGGCGGCTACGTCGGCGCGACCTGGGCACTCGCCTCGCTGTTCGCGCAGGACGAACTCGGCGGCGAACACCTCGACGTCTCGTGCGCGGAGGCGATCGCGGCCTCGTTCACCGGCTGCCAGAACATCGGCGACTTCGCGCAGAACGGCACCATCGCCAAGCGCACCGGCGTGGGCATGGCGCTCGCCGCGCCCGCCACCATCCTGCCCTGCCGCGACGGACACGTCTGGATGATGGCGCTCGAGACCGCGCAGTGGAAGGGCCTGGTGCACGCGATGGGCGACCCGGAGTGGGCCCGGCTCGAGCTGTTCGACAGCATGTTCACGCGCGCGCAGAACGCCGACCTGATCTACGCCATGATGACGGAGTGGACCGCCGGACTCGGCAAGCAGGAGATCATGGACCTCTGCCAGGCGAACGGCTGCCCGTCGACCGCCGTCTACACCATCGGTGACGCCGGCTCGCTGGCGCATCTGCACGAGCGCGGCTATTTCGCCCGGCCCGAACACCCGCTGCTCGGACAGGTGCGCATCCTCGGCGCGCCGGTTCACGTGCCGGAGTCACCGGGCGGTCCCGCAAGCGCAGCGCCGCTGCTGGGGCAGCACAACAGTGAAATCTACCGGGACCGGCTCGGGCTCGACGACACGCGCCTCGCAGCGCTGCACGCACGGGGCATCGTATGAACGCACGGCTGCCGCTGGCGGGAATCCGCGTTGCGAACTTCGGCTGGGGCTGGGCCGGACCGGTCACCGGCCAGACGCTCAGCCGTCTGGGGGCCGAGGTCTACAAGATCGAGTCGCGCGCGCGCATCGACATCAACCGCACCATCCCGCCCTTCGCTCCCGGGCATCACCACGACCCCGACTGCGCGCTGCAGAACCACGCCGGGTGGGCCGGCAACGGCAGCATCACACTCGACCTGAAACACCCCGAGGCGCAGGCGCTGGCGCGCGACTTCGTGGCGCACTGCGACGTGGTGGTGGAGAACTTCAGCCCCGGCGTGATGGACCGCCTCGGACTCGGGCACGCGCGGCTCGCCGAGCGCCGGCCGCAGCTGGTCACGGTATCGATGCCGGCTGCCGGGCGCAGCGGCCCGCTGTCGCACGTGCGCACCTACGGCATGAGCCTGAGCAGCATCACGGGGCTCGACAGCGTCACCGGCTACCTCGACGGCCCCCCGGTGCCCATGGAAAACGCCTACGCGGACCCGCTCGGCGGCATCCTCGGCGCCTTCGCCACCGTGCTCGCGCTGAACTGGCGCAAGCGCAACGGCCGCGGCATGCACGTCGACTGTTCGCAGCAGGAAGGCGTGATGCAGTTGATGGCGCCGGCGTTCATGGACTTCGTGCTCAACGGCCGCGTCGCCCGTCCGCTCGGCAACCGCCATCCGCTGGCGGCGGCGGCGCCGCACGGCGTGTTCCGCTGTGCCGGCGAGGACCGCTGGATCGCGATCGTGGTGGCCGAGGACACCGAATGGCAGGCGCTGGTGCAGGCGATGGGCGCGCCGGAGTGGAGCCGCGATCCGCAGTTCGCGCACCACGCGGGGCGCGTTGCGCGCATCGAGGAACTGCACCGCCACCTCGGCGCCTGGACCACGTCGCACGACGACCGTGCGCTGGCCGCGCAACTGCAGAGCGCCGGTGTCGCCGCCACCCCGGTGCTCGACGTCGGCGATCTGCTGAGCGACCCGCAGTTCCGTGCCCGCGGCACCTTCTTCGAATTCGAGCATCCGCTGGGTTTCCGCGAAACGCTCTACGGCAACTACGTCAAGACCCGCAAGGCCGCAGCGCCGCAGCGCACCGGGCCGATGATCGGCCAGGACAACGACTACGTGTTCCGCGAACTGCTGGGCCTGCCGGCCGAACGCTACCAGCGCCTCGTCACGGAACGCATCATCTACTGACCGCAACCCGCGGCAGCAGCGAGCAGCGCATGGAACCGACCCGCACCGACCACGGCGAACCCCGCCTCGACGACATTCCCGCCAGCGAGCGCCGCTGGATCGGACGCGAACTGCCCCGCGTGGAGGATCCCGCGCTGGTCACCGGGCGCACCGAGTTCATCGACAACGCCAGCGTGCCCGGCATGCTGCACGCCGCGGTCCTGCGCAGCCCGCACGCGCACGCGCGGATCGTGCGCATCGACGCGCGCCGCGCCCTCGCGTTGCCCGGCGTGGTGGCCGTGCTCACCGGCGCGGACGTCGCGCGCTGGAGCAACCCCTCCGGCGGCTACCCGGAGGGCACCGGCCTGCACTGCATGGCGACCGACAAGGCGCACTACTTCGGCGAACCGGTGGCGGCGGTCGCCGCGTGCAGCCGCTACGTGGCCGAGGATGCGCTGGAGCTGATCGAGGTGGACTACGAGCCGCTGCCTGCCGTCGTCGACGGGCGTCGCGCCGGCGACGCCGACGCCCCGCGCGTGCACGACACCCTGCCGGCCAACGTCGCGTTCGCGCGCCGCTTCACGTGGGGCGAGGTCGACGCAGCGTTCGCCGGCGCCGCACGCGTGGTCCGCGAATCGTTCCGCTGGAACCGCGTCGGCGCGAACCCGATCGAGACCTTCGGCTGCATCTGCCAGTGGGACACGCTCGCCGATGCGGTCACGATCCGCGCCGGCGTGCAGTCGCCGCTGCTGACCGCGCTGGCGATCGCCGGCGTGCTCGGGCTGCCGTCGAACCGCGTGCGGCTGATCAGCTACCAGCGCGGCGGCAGTTTCGGCGGCAAGGGCAACCCGCGCGCGATCAACATCGTCTGCCTGCTGTCACGCAAGGCCGGCGGCGCGCCGATCAAATGGATCGAGGACCGGGTGGAATACCTCAGCGCCGGCGGTGGCCAGGCGTGGGACCGTTTCTACGAGGCGGAGCTCGCGCTCGACGCGGACGGCCGTTTCACGGGGCTGCGCATCGCACTGCTCGACGATATCGGCGCCAGCGGCGAGAACTACGGCGCCATCGGCGCCGGCAAGCCGCTGGCGGCGTTCACCGGCTGCTACGCGATACCGGTGGCCTCCTACGACGTGACGATCGTGCTCAGCAACAAGCTGCCGACCAGCGCCTACCGTGGCATGGGACCGCCGCCGCACTTCTTCGTGCTGGAGCAGATGGTCGACATCGCCGCACGTGAACTCGGCATCGACCCGGTCGAGTTGCGCCGGCGCAACTACATCCGCCCCGAACAGTTCCCGTACACCATTCCCAGCGGCAACGAATACGACAGCGGCGACTACCCGGCCACGCTCGAGGCGGTGCTCGGGCACGCAGACTACCCGGCGCTGCGTCGCTTCCAGCGCGAGGCACGCGCTGCCGGACGCTGGATCGGCATCGGGGTGGCGAACGCTGTGGAACCCGGCGTTTTCGACTGGAACGCCTACGCGATCGTCGGCATGCCCGGTGTCGGCGTACCCGAGGGAATCACGGTCGCGATCGACATCCTCGGCCACATCACGGCCCGCGTCGGCTTCACGCCCGAGGGCCAGGGCCAGTACACGCTGATCGCGCAACTGCTGGCCGATTATTTCGGCGTACGACCGCAGGACATCGGTGTCGTCGCGCTCGACACCCTCGGCGCGCCGCCGGCCTTCGGCCCCGGCGGCAGCCGGCTCGGCGTGGCGATCAGCGGCGCGACGCTGCGGGCGGCGGCAAAGCTGCGCGACAAGATCCTCGCGATCGCTGCCCAGCTGCTCCGCAGCCCCCCCGACGCGGTGGAATTCGTGGACGGCGTGGCACGGTTGCGTGCAAATCCGGGCGTGCGGCTCACGCTGGCGGAGATCGCCGGCATCGCGCTGGCGCGCAGCGATCTGCTGCCACCCGGGATGGAACTCGGACTCGAGGCGACCAGCGTCTGGACCGCGGCGGACCGCGGTCCGATCGACGAACAGGGCCGCGCCAAGAGCTACCTCACCGCCGCCAATGCCTGCCACCTCGCAATGGTCGAGCTCGACCCCGAAACCGGCAAGGTGCGGATCCTGAAATACGTGGTCGCCGACGACGTCGGCACCCGCCTGAACCCCGCCACCGTCGAGGGCATGCTGCAGGGCGGCATCGCGCAGGGCGTGGCGGCAGCACTGCTCGAGGAATACCGCTACGATGCCAACGGACAACTGCTGAGCGGCACCTTCATGGACTACCTGCTGCCCACCATCGCCGAAGTGCCGATGAGCGAGAAGATCGCGCTCACCACACCGTCGCCGTTCGCGCCGCTCGGCGCCAAGGGCTGCGGCGAAGGCGCGATCCACACCGCGCCGGCCGCCGTGATGTGCGCGATCAACGACGCGCTGGCGCCGTTCGGCGTGCGCGCGCGCGAGGTGCCGGCGTCGCCGGACCGGATCTGGTCGCTGCTCGCAGGTCAGCGACGCCAGGGAGCATGAGCACGATGAGCGCGACGGGCACGAGCGAGGAGATCCACGGCTTCGATCCGGACTACGCGGGCCGCCGCGCCGAATGCGACGGCGGCGCGTTCATCACCGGCACCCATCTGGCCGGAAGGCAGGAGTTCCGCGGCCGGCTGACCGGCCACTACACCGAGAACGGTGACCCGCCGTGGCGCTGGTACCTGATGACCGAGCTCGAACTCAAACCGCCGAACTGGGAGCACACGGCGGTGTGGTGCCTGAAGGGAAATCTGTACCTGGTCGAGTGAGTGCCGACGCGTGTGCGGAAAGTCAGGTCCCATACCTCAGGGCGCCACGTCAGCGCCGTGCTCGGTAAGCAATTCACGCAGCACCGACCTGTGGCAATACGCCTCGTCCTCGCAATAGCAACCAACCGAGAAGTTGGATTGCTTCGACAATGCGGCGAGAAGTCCGAGCGTTCGTGCCGGCTCCGCCTGAGACATTTCGGCCCGGTACTTTCTCTTGAACGTTTGCCACTCCTTCGGCGTACTTGCCTTCCGGGCGAGCTTCACCGTCTCGGCGCTCGGAGCAAGGTTCGGATACCACACGTCGTACCAGTTCTGCTTCGAGAACTCGTGCTTCGGAACACCTCGGGGCGGACGCCGAACGGTACCGATTCGAGTACCCTCGTCTTCTGACCTCGGGGATCCAAGCCTCACGACACGGACAACCATGGCGTTTCCTCCTTGCCACGGATTCAACGCGAACAATGACAACATCGATGGGTACTGGCAAGGGAGCGAAGCGGGATTGGCGGAGCAGAGACCGCATGCGCTCCTTTCGAAGGCACCGGCAAACCGGAGACGCTCAAACGCGCCATCGCATCAATACACCACCACCGAACGTATGCTCTCGCCGCGATGCATCAGGTCGAAGGCGCGGTTGATGTCCTCGAGCGGCATCGTGTGCGTGATGAGTTCATCGATGCGGATGCGTCCTTCCATGTACCAGTCGACGATGCGCGGCACGTCGGTGCGCCCGCGCGCCCCGCCGAAGGCCGAGCCGCGCCACACGCGCCCGGTCACCAGCTGGAACGGGCGCGTCGCGATCTCCTTGCCGGCGCCGGCCACCCCGATGATGCAGCTCTGGCCCCAGCCCTTGTGGCAGCACTCGAGCGCCTGGCGCATCACCTCGACGTTGCCGATGCACTCGAAGCTGTAGTCGACGCCGCCGCCGGTCAGGTCGATGATCGCCTGGGTCACGTTGCCGACATCGCCCGGATCCACGAAATCCGTCATGCCGAAACGCCGCGCCAGATCGGCCTTGGCCGGATTGCGGTCGATGCCGATGATCCGCGCGGCGCCGACCATGCGCGCGCCCTGGATCACGTTCAACCCGATCCCGCCCAGGCCGAACACGGCGACCGTGGCACCCGGCTCCACCTTCATCGTGAACGCCACCGCGCCCACGCCCGTGGTCACGCCGCAGCCGATGTAACAGACCTTGTCGAACGGCGCGTCCGGCCGGATCTTCGCGACTGCGATCTCGGGCAGCACGGTGTGGTTCGCGAAGGTCGAACAGCCCATGTAGTGCAGGATCGGCCGCCCGTCGAGCGAGAAACGGCTGCTGCCGTCCGGCATCAGCCCGCGCCCCTGCGTGGAGCGTATCGCCTGGCACAGGTTGGTCTTCGGATTCAGGCAGTACTCGCACTCGCGGCACTCGGGCGTGTAGAGGGGGATCACGTGATCCCCGGGCGCCACCGACTTCACGCCACGCCCCACCTCCAGCACGATCCCCGCCCCCTCGTGGCCGAGGATCGCCGGAAACGCACCCTCGGGGTCGTCGCCCGAGAGCGTGAACGCATCGGTGTGACAGACACCCGTGGCCTTCAGCTCGATCAGCACCTCGCCCGCGCGCGGCCCCTCGAGATCGACTTCCAGCACCTCGAGCGGTTGTCCGGCGGCGAAGGCAACGGCGGCACGGGTTTTCATCGCGAGGCTCCTGTCGTTACAGCGGCAACAACGCCAGCTGGCGCGACTGCGCCACCAGCGTCCCGGTCCGGTCCCAGATCTCTCCGTCCTCCTCCACGAAGCCACCGCTGAGGAAACGCGAGGTGAATATCGCGCGCAACCAGCCCGGCGCCGGGCGCGCGCGCAGGTGCACCGTGAGCTCGATCGTGGGCACCCACGCGATCGTGAGCCCGGTGGGCGCGTTGAACACGGTCGGCGGAAACGCATCGACCGCGAGCAGCAGGCTCATCACGTCGGTGTGCGCATCGCCCGGGAACCGCAGCCAGCCACGCACGCGCATGCGGCCGCTGCGCCCGCCGCCGGCGAACCAGGCATCCTCGGGGTGCAGGCGCAGATCGACGTTGTCGTACATCGCCGGCATCCCCGGCTGCCCGCCGTAGCGCAGACAGGCCTCCGGCGGCGGCAGTTCGGGCGGCGCGGCATCGATGATGCGCGGACCGTGGTCGGGTGCGGTCAGGTCACCGAAGGTTCCCAGCAGTTGCAACAGCGGCTTTGCGACCGCGCTCATCGTGGCGCTGGCCACCACGAAGCGCTTGCCACGCTTCGCCACCCGCACCTCGACCTCGGTCGGACCGGGCCGGCCCGGAGCCAGGTAGTGCGCCGTGATCGTCACCGGGTCCGGACGCCCGGCCTCCTGCGCCATCGCGCGCGCGGCGATGGCCAGCATGAACCCGCCATTGGCGTTGCCGGCGATGTCCCACTGCGGCGACAACGGCGCCTGGTAGCGTCCCGCCGCAACCTGTTCCACCAGCGTATCCGCGGCGAACGATCGCACCCCTGCCACCTCCTGCCCCTCGCTCATGCCGCCGCCATCACAGATGCGCCGACAGGAACTCGCGCATCACCGCCGAGGCGCGCGCGAATCCCGGTCCCTGGTAGGTGACGAAGTGGTCACCTTCGATCACTTCCAGCCGCTTGGGCTCGCCGGCGCGTGCGAAGGTCTCGCGGGCGCCCTCGACCGGCGCCATCACATCGCCGCTGGCGAGCACCATCAGCAGCGCCCGCGGTGCGATATGGCGCGCGCAGACGCCGGGGTCGAAGACCGGCGGCACGCTCGGCAACGCACGCAGCGTGACCTGGTTGCGCCAGCCCGGGCTCATCCGTGCACCATGCCCGAGGAACCAGTCGGTCGCCTCCGGGAACGGCAGGAAGGCCGGCAACTCGACGCCTTCCTGCGCCACCACCGCCAGTGGCCCGACCGGATCCCCACCGGCGTCGGCCGGCCCGTTGCCGCTCTCGTCGAGCAGCGCGGCGCGGATCGCCTCGAAGGCGCCGGGTTCGGCCGCGCGTTGCGCGGAGTCGGCCAGGCTCGCGAACGGCACGTTCGCGATCACCGCCGCGACCCGCGGGTCACAGGCGCCGACCACCAGCACCTCGCCGCCGCTGAAACTCGACCCCCAGATCCCGATGCGGCACGGGTCCACCTCCGGGCGCCGCTCGAGCCAGTCGATGGCGCGGCGGTAGTCGCGCGCCTGGGCCCAGATGTTGATTTCCTGGCGCGGCTCGCCGTCGCTGCGCCCGAGGTTGCGCTGGTCGTAGGCGAGCACCGTGATGCCGGCCGCGCAGAACACGCGTGCGAAGGCGTCGATCCCCATCTCGATGGTGGCCGAAAAGCCGTGCGCCATGACCAGCGCCGGGCCGTTGCGCGCGCCTTCCGGGGTGTACAGCCAGCCGCGCAGCGTGGTGCCGCCGTGACCGGGGAATTCGATGTCGCATCGCATGTACTGTCCTCACCGTCCGGACCCGCGCCGATCGCCGGTCGCGTGGCGATTATCGCCGCCGGCGCCAGCGGCGCCAATCGATCGAAGCCCCGATCCGGGGCGCCCGCCGGGTGCGGGACCGGGGCTCTCGGAAATCGTGCCGTGCCCCACTTCCGGTCACGCGAATTCCGACTAAGCTTTTGCGTCCGGCGCCACCCTGTCCAGGAAAGCCCGGCGAGGAACCGATCACCAGTGCACGGCTGCTCATGAACCAGGCCCTTCGAACCGATGTCTGCACGGGTTTCGCCGCCTTCGATGCGTTGCGCCCCGAGTGGGAGGCGCTGCTCGACACGTATGCGGAGCCACCATTCCACCTGCGCCATGCCTGGTACCGCGCGTACCACCGCTGCCTCGCTCCCGCGGGCGAGGGGCCGGTCTGCGTGGTGCTTCGCCGCGGCCAGAGCTGCCGCGGCATCTTCTGCCTCAGCCCGGCCGTGATGAAGCGCCAGAGCCTGCCGTGCAAGGTGCTCGCGGGCCCCGCGGGCAGCGACCTCAGCCTGAACGACGTGCTGCTGGCCGATGGCGAATCGCTGCGCGTCTGGTGGCCGGCGGTCTGCGCCGCCCTGCGCCGCGCCCGCATCCGCTGGCTCGGCATGCACCTGCAGCGCGTCCCCGCGGACGCGCACATCGCGCGCCTCGCGCAGGCGATCGGCTGGGACCACCTGTGGCGCCCGCAGGGCGCGACGAGTTTCATCGACTGCAACACTTCGGTCACGGACCTCGCTGCCCGATATTCCACCCGACTGACCAGGATACTGCGCAAGGGCGGCAACGGACTCGGCAGGATGGCGACCCCTGAACTCGTCACGGCCGTCGCTGCCGATGCCCGGGAAGCGGCGTTCGGCGAGTTCCTGCGCCTCGAATCCAGTGGCTGGAAAGGCAACGACGGAGAGCGCTCCGCGCTAGCGCACGATGCGTCGTTGCAGGCTTTCTACCGCGAGCTGTTCACCGGCCCGCACGCGCTGCCGCAGGCGGAAATCAACCTGCTGCGCCTCGATGGCGTGGCCGTCGCGGCGCAGCTCTGCGTGCTGAGCGGGGGTACGCGCAGCCTGCTCAAGATCGCCTACCAGCAGGAGCTGCAGAAATTCTCGCCCGGATCGGTGCTGCTCGACGCCGTGCTGCGGCGCAGCTGCGCCACGCGCGACGCACAGCGCCTGAGCTTCGTCACCAGCGAGGCATGGATGAGCGAGTGGGGAGCGTCCGCCACGCCGGTGGGCGATCTCTGGCTGCTCCACGGACGTATCCTGCGCACCATCGCCGCACTACTCATCGGATCGGGTCGCTGACATATGAAGATTCCCTACGTATCGGGCGCCTGCCAGCGCATGAACATCATCGGCTCGCATACGCTGGCGGAGCGTGTGCGCGGGCGCATCAACCAGGGGCTGGGCATCAAGAGTGGCGTGCTGCGCCTGGTGCGCGGCGGTGCGCCACGCCTGGCGCCCGGCGTGCTCGGCGATCCGTCGTGCTTCGCCGACGGCAGCTGGGTGCGCGTGCACGACGAAGCAACCATCCGCAGCCTGCTCGACGGGCGTTCGCGCACCCGCGGGCTGGAGTTCTGTCCCCAGCAATGGGAAAGCTGCGGCAGGAGCTACCGCGTGCTCGGTAGCGTGCGCCGCTTGATCGACGACGGCGGCGTGCTGCGCAAGGTCTCGCGCACCGTGCTGCTCGAGGGTCTCGACTGCGGTGGCGAGAGCGGCACCGGCGGGTGTGGCCGACACTGCCCGATGATGTACCGCGACGAATGGCTTGCGCCGGCGCCGGCGCCGGTCACCGAGCCCCGCGCCGGGTCGCGGCAGGTCGCACGCGTGCGATCGCTGGCCGAGATCGAGGCCACGCTGGACATCGCGGGCAGGCGCGGCGGACTGATGTTCATGCCGGAAATGGCGCGCTACGCCGGAATGCGGCTGCCGGTACGACGCCGGCTCGGCAAGGTATTCGAACATTCGCGCTGGCTCGACACACCCGCGCCGGTCTATATCCTCGAGGGCCTGCGTTGCGCGGGCGAGGTGCTCGGCAGCGACGGGCCCTGCGACCGCGGCTGCTGGTTGCTGTGGCACGCGGACTGGCTGGAACTCGATTCCTGAGCGCAGCCCGGCGGGCGCCTGCCGGCCGGACTGCGCGTGTTCAGCGCAGCCGGTACAGCCGGACCGGGATCGCGCTCTGGCGCGGCATGCCGACCCACGGATCGTAGTCGCGGTCGGTGGGCACGAGCGCATTGACCGGTGTGCCGTGCACACGCGGGTCGTGCGGCCCGGCCGGATCGCCGCCGAAGGCATGCGCCATCGAGACCACACCGTCGGCGAGCCCGGCGTCGGCAGCGACCACCGCCCGCACGCGTGCATGATCGGACTCGATCTCCACCACCTCGCCCTCGGCCGCACCGAGCGCCGCCAGGTCCGCCGGGCTCAGGAACGCGGGATTGTGGCGTCCGGCGCTGCGCGGCAGATCGTGGCAGATCGAATTGTTGACGTGCTTCATGCGACGCGAGACGAGCAGATGCGTGAAGAGGCCATCGCGCCCGTGGTGCCCGGGCTCCGGAACCGGTTCGGCGCGCAGCGTGCGCAGCTCGTCGCCCACGCCGTCCGGGGCCAGGCACAGTCGTCCCTCGAGGCCGGGGATCGGCGCGCTCACCTGCAGCTCGAACTCGTCGAAGACGTGCCCGCCCTCGTAGCCCGCGATCACGTCGATCGGTACCTTCGCGTGCGCGTACAGCAGCGCGAGCACGTCGCGCGTGGTCGGGTGGCGCGCCAGGTCGAGTTCGCCGCCGGGCAGCCGGAGCCGGTGACCGAGTCGCCCGGCGAGCACCGCGAACACGTACCAGTCCTCGAGCAGATCACCGTCGGAGGCCATCAGTGCGTCGGTGTACTGCGCGAACGGCCGCTCATAGAGCATGTCCTGGTACGCCGTGACGTCGGCGCGTTGCAGCATGTGCTTCGCCGCGAGCACATAGTGCGCGCGCCGGCAGGTCGGCGTGAGGGCGATGTCCACGCACACCAGCAGCTCGAGCGACTCCAGCGCACGCGCCAGACGCACCGGGTCGGCGCATGCGGCCAGCGGGTTGCCACCGGTGACGATCAGCGCGCGCACCTGCCCTTCGCCGGGTTCGAGGATCTCGTCGGCGAGCGAGCTGGTCGGCATCTCGAGGTTGATCTGACGCAGGTTCCGCAGCCGCGAACGCTCCGTGTTCGCCGCGGGATTCATCTCCGGCGGCAACATCGAGGGCGCGAACGCCTGCGCCGGACGCGGGAACGCCGGCATCAGCACGCTCGGTGCGTTCACGCGTTCGCCCTCGCGGTTCCAGCGCCCGCACAGCGTGTCCAGGCAGAGGATCAGGTGCTCGGTCAGCGTGGGCCGCACCGACATGTTCGGTCCGGTGCCCGCGGTCACGACGCCGCGCGGCCCCTGCGCGAACAGCCGCGCAGCCTGCGCGATCGCATCGGCGCCCAGGCCGGTGCGCCGCGCCACGTGATCGAGCGTGAAGCCCGCGACCGCCGCGCGCAGTTCCTCGAGTCCTTCGGTGTGCTGCGCGCAGAACGCAGCGTCATGCAGGCCCTCGGCGAGGATCAGCCGGATCATGCCGGCGAGCAGCGTAGCGTCCTCGCCGGGGCGGATCGGCAGGTGGAGATCCGCCAGTTCGGCAGTCTCGGTGCGTCGCGGATCGACCACGATCACGCGCAGTCCGCGCTCGCGCTGCGCGCGGCGCAGTTCTCCCGGACAGAAACCCGGCGGACCGCCGTGCACATGGAACGCCGAGACCAGCGGGTTGGTGCCTATCAGCATCACCACGTTCGCCGATTCGAAGGAGTGCCCGCCACCGCCCCATTGCCCGTGGCGCATGATCGCGATGATCTTGCCGGGCTGGTCGAGCGTGATGGTGGTGAAGCGCATCGGCGAGCCGATCGCCTCGTGGAACGCGCGCGTGACGCCGATGGCCGTGGCGTTCATGTACGCGGCGGTGCCGGCGTAGGTCGCGATCGCGCGCGGCCCGTACCGCTCGAGGATCGCCCGCAGGCGGTCCCCCGCGGCAGCGAGCGCCGCCTCGCTCGCCACCGGCGCCAGGGTGCCGTCGGCGCCCCGCGCGAGGCTGGCACGCAGGCGCTGCGGATTCGCCAGATGCGCACCGATCTGGCGCCCTTTCTCGCAGGTGTAGCCGCGGCTCATCGGATGGTCGAAGTCCCCATGCGCGGAAACCACGCGATCACCGTCGATCTCGAGCTCCAACCCGCACAGCGCCTGGCAGATGCGACAGAATGTCTTGCGTTTCGTTGCCATCGAGTCTTGCTCCCCGAGGATGTCGGACCAGCGCGTGCGCGCTGCTCAGCTCGTCAGGCCCGCCGCCGCCTGCCACGAATAGGGAATCCCCAGCATATCGGCCAGCAGCTGCGTCGCCGGGTTGTTGACCGGCATGTTCATCGAATCCGGCACCGTGCCCGCATCGGTCATGCGCTGGCAGGTGCGGATCATCACGATCGTGAAGCGCGCCGCCGCGAACACTTCGTGCCAGAACGGATCCCTCACGCTGCGCCCGGCATGACGCTCGTACAACGCTATCTGCTCCTCGCGCGAGGGCTCCCCTTCCAGCCGTGGCAGACCGCTGCCCTCGTGTGCGAAACGATCCAACGCCAACCACCACCCCAGATCGAGCTCGGCGGGCCCGAGCGCAGCGCCTTCCCAATCGTTGGCGGCCACGCAGCGGAAGTCGCGGAAGATCATGTTGCCGGGGCGCGCGTCGCCCCACAGCAGCACCGCGGGGCCATCGCTGGCGGACTCCTCCTCCAGCCAGGCAAACGCGTTCGCCAGCACCGGATGGGGACGCCCCGCAAGCAGCTCGCTGGCGTAACGCCGGAAGATCTCCAGCTGACGAACCAGACCCGGCGTCCGGCCCCCGGCCAGCCAGTCCAGCCCCGCCGCGACGGGATCGATCGCGTGCAGGCGTGCCAGCACGCGGAGTCCGTCGTCGATCGCGCGGTAACGCTCCACCGGCGCGGCGTCCACGTAGAAGCCCTCGCTGGTGTAGACGGGGTTGTCCTTCGGCACGTCGCCGTCGACGAAGCCCATGACGTAGAACGGCGCGCCGAGCAGATCGGTCCCCGGCTCGTAACCGGCGAGCGGCGGCACCGGTACGCCTCCGGCACGTGTCACGGCCTGCATCACGCGATACTGCAGTTCGACCGCCGCCATCGCCGTTGCCGTCTGTTGCGGATAGACCGGCGGCGTCCGCGGCTCGATGCGCGCGACGTAGCGCGCCTCGCGCGACTCTGCTGCCTCGTTCCAGCAGGCACGGAAGAACACCGTTTCGTTCGAGTAGCCGGAGGCATGCGGCCCGCCGATGTCGCGCACGCTCACGTCGCGCGCGTGCGGATGGCGCTGCGCAAACCACGCCGCCAGCGAACGTGCCCGATCGGCCGACCCGTCATCGGCACCCGTTGTGCTGCCCATCGTCGATCCCCCCGTGGTGCGCCGCTGACGCCTTAGTTGCCCAATCCCAGCCACGGCACCGGACCGCTGGCCACGAACACCTGGTGTCCGGCACTGCGCGGGTTCAGCTTGCCGTCCACGGTGATCGCGCACGGTGCTTCGCGGTGACCAGGCGTACGCACCTCGCCGTTCGGCCGCACCACGCGTTCGGGATGCGAGATGTCGTAGACGTCCTGCTCCACCACGTACTCGCCGCGGTAGTAACCGAGTCCCTTGTCGTCGTTCCAGCCCCAGTCGTAGCCGGTGCCGTCCATCGACCAGTACCCGAGCACCGGCTCCGCCAGCAGTTCGACCTGCGAGCCGTCGTAGCCACGCAGCCGCGTGCGCAGCCGCTTGTAGATCCGCGTGCCGGGATGCAACTCCACCTCCACCTCGGCGTCCGCGACCACGAAACGGCGCCCCGTTGCCGGCCACACGATCTCACCGTCGGTGAAGATCCGCGTGCCGTCGCCGAGGAACTGCAACTGCACGTAGCCCCCGCAATCCCCGGTGTTGAACGTGAGCCAATAGAACACATACCCGGCCGCCGACAGCAGTGCCTCCGTACCCGGTCCGTTGACCGGCTCGTAGCCGCCGACCTGCGAGCGTACGCCCCACGAGTGGTCACGTCCGGCCCACCAGTCGTCGACCTCGAAAACCGTGTCACCCAGGCACACCCTGCCGGAGGCGCGGCCCGCCTGCGTGTAGCGGTGGTAGTCCTGGAATGGACGACCGTTGACGCGGTTGAAGTGGTGTTTCTCCTCGCTCGGCGGCAGGAACGCCTGCCACTCGAGATCGAAACTCATCGGAAGCTCGCCCGCGGCACACGCCAGGCGGATACGCTCGAACGGACGTTCGATGGCCACCGCTAGCGGTCCGATCCGGGTCTCGTCGAGCTGCGGACGCAGTGCGCGCGAGAGGCGGAAATTGTGCTGCACGACCCCGCCCTGCGGACCCGGCACCTGCAGCGCACAGAAGCCGTCGAGCACGTTCATGTTCACGTACTGCCCCATCCCGCACACCAGCGCCATGCGGCCGCGGGGGTCGTAGACGCCGAACCAGTAACGATCGAAAAAGCGATGGTCGCTGCTACCCACATGATCGAAGGTGGTGGCGATCTGGTGGCGCAGGGTCTCGTCGAGGTTGGTCAGCACGCGTGGCTCTCCCCTTGTCGTTGTAATCGATGGGTGCGCACTCGCGAGGCGGCCGTCTGCGTACAGGCCGCCTTCACGCTGCGGGCGGGATTCAGCATACCGCCCGGGAATGGATTGTCACGAGCCGGGGCAGCGCATGACAGGATTGTCACTTCGCGGTGCCGGCGCGCCGAGGTTGCGGGCGCCGTCGCGCGGCACCCGTGCTCAGGCCATTGCCAGCGATCGTGCGATGTCGCGGATGCGCTGCACCATCGCGCGCAGTCCGTTGCCGCGCGTCGGGCTGATGTGGCGCAGCAGGTCCAGGCGCGCGAAGTAGTCGTCGATGTCGAAGTCGAGGATCTCGCGTGGCGTGCGCCGGTCGTAGGCGGCGAGGATCAGCGCGATCAGTCCGCGCACGATCAGCGCATCACTGTCGGCCTCGAACACGATGCGCCCGCCCTCCTCCCGCCAGTCGAGCCAGGCCTGGCTCTGGCAGCCGCGCACCAGCAGATCCTCGCGCTTGTGCGCCTCCGGCATCGCGGGCAGTTCACGCCCCAGGTCGATGATGTAGCGGTAACGGTCTTCCCAGTCGTCGAAGAATGCCAGCGTCTCGACGACCTCCTGCGGGGACACGGCGGCGCTGCTGGCGTTCATGGATCGGGTCCGCGTTGCTGATCGGCTTTCAGTAGAACAACCCGGTCGCGAGGCGGGCTTCATCCGCCATCATGTCGCGCGACCAGGGCGGGTCGAACACCAACTCGACCGTGACCCGGCGCACGTGCGGCACCCTGGCGACCCGGTTCTCGACCTCACCGACCAGCACCGGCCCCATGCCGCACCCCGGCGCGGTCAGCGTCATGCGGATCGCCACCTCGCCGGAGGGTTGGTCGATGTCGACCGCATAGATCAGCCCGAGCGCGACGATATCGACCGGGATCTCGGGGTCGTAGACGGTGGCGAGCGCCGCGAACACCTGTTCACGCGCGATCGCCCCGTCGGACGGCGGCGTGAAATCCAGCGTGATCGGCTCGCCACCGAGCGCGTCGGCGTCGGTGCCGTCGACGCGCGCCATGTTGCCGTTGACCGTCACCGTGTAGCTGCCGCCCAGTGACTGCGTGACGGTGACGAAGGTGTCCTTCGGGATCGTGATCGGGGTGCCCACCGGCACCAGGCGCGCCGGGCAGTCGCGCTGCGTCACCACCATGCGCCGTTCCATCAGCCGCCGGCCTCCGTCGCCACGTTGAAACTCTCACCGCAGCCACAGTAGTCCTGGGCGTTCGGGTTCACGAAGCGCAACACGCTGTTGACCCCTTCGCGCACGTAATCGATGGTCGTGCCGCGCACGATCGGCAACGCGTCGGGATCGACCCACAGCGTCACACCCTCGCCGAGCGCCACCGGCAGATCGTCCGTCTGCGCCGCACCCACCAGATCGAGCACGTACTTGTAGCCGGTACAGCCGCTTTCCCTGACGCCGAGCCGCAGACCGACAGCGCCGGCGGTGGCGATCCGCTCGCGCAGATGGCGCAACGCCACATCTGTCGCCCGTACCGGCGCCGCAGGATCGAATGTAAGCACCGTGTCGTTCACAGGAAGCTCCGTGCCTTGTGCAGCGCCGCGAACAGCCGTTCGACCTCGGCGTGCGTGTTGTAGAGACTGAACGAGGCGCGCACCGTGCCCGGGACCCCGAAGCGGCTCATCACCGGCTGCGCGCAATGATGACCGCTGCGCACCGCGACGCCCTGCTGGTCGAGCAGCGTGCCGACGTCCTGCGGATGTGCGCCGTCGATCACGAAACTGAGCACCGCCACCTTCTGCGGTGCCCGCCCCAGCAGGCGGAAACCGGGCAGCTCGCGCGCGAGTTCGAGCGCGTGCGCGAGCAGCGCGTCCTCGTGCCGTGCGGCGGCCTCGCGATCGATTCCGCCCAGCCAGTCGATCGCCGCCGCCATGCCGATCGCCCCGGCGATGTGCGGGGTGCCGGCCTCGAAGCGATACGGCAGCCGCGCGTAGGTCGTGTGGTCGAAGCCGACCGTCTCGATCATCTCGCCGCCCCCCTGGTACGGCGTCATCGCCTCGAGCCACGCGCGCTTGCCGTACAGCACGCCGATGCCGGTGGGCGCGAACATCTTGTGGCCAGAAAACGCGTAGAAGTCCACGTCGAGCGCCTGCACGTCCACCGGCAGGTGCCCCACCGACTGCGCGCCGTCGAGCAGCACCGGAACGCCGGCCGCATGCGCGGCGGCGATGATCTCGGCCACCGGATGGATAGTGCCCATCGCGTTGGAGACGTGCTCGAGCGCGACCAGCCGCACGCGCGCGTCGAGCAGCGCACGGAACGCGTCCAGATCGAGCCGCGCATCGTCGGTCACCGGGATCGGCACCACGCTGGCTCCCGTCGCCTGCGCCGCCAGTTGCCACGGCACGATATTCGAGTGATGCGCCATCCCCGAGACCAGGATGCGGTCCCCGGCGCCGAGCCGCCCGCGTGCGAAACTGTGCGCGACCAGGTTGATGCTCTCGGTCGTTCCACGCGTCCAGATCACCTGCTCGCGCGAAGGCGCGTTGATGAACGCGCGCACCGCGTCGCGCGCGTCCTCGAAGGCGCCGGTCGCGTGATCGCTCAGCGTGTGCGCGCCGCGATGCACGTTCGAGTTGATCGTGCGGTAATAACGCGCCACCGCGTCGATCACGCGATCCGGCTTCTGCGTGGTCGCGGCATTGTCGAGGTAGACCAGCGGCTTGCCGTTGATCTCCTGCGCCAGCAACGGAAACACTCCGCGCAGGCGTTCGGCGTCGAAGCGCGCGCTCATGCCGCATCCCCGCCCGCCGGCAGCCCCGGCTGTCCCAGCCAGTCGCGCACCACCTCGCGAAGCGTGGCGGCCAGCGCCTCGTCACCCACGCGCGACACCAGCTCGTTCACGAATCCGTAACCGAGCAGCACCTCGGCCTCGCGCCGCCCGATGCCGCGGGTGAGCAGGTAGTACAGGCTCTTCTCGTCGATGCGGCTCACCGTCGCGCCGTGCGAGCAGCGCACGTCGTCGGCGTAGATCTCCAGCTCGGGCTTGGTGTCGACCTCGGCCTCGTCGCTGAGCAGCAGGTTGCGGTTGCTGAGCTCCGCGCTGCTCTTCTGCGCCTGCGGATGGATGTGGATGCGCCCGTTGAACACCGCGCGCGCGGCGTCGTCGACGATGCCGCGGCAGACCTGTTCGGTGGTGGCGTGCGCCACCTCGTGCTCCACCGTCGTGTGCAGGTCGACGTGCTGGCGATGGCGTGCCAGGTAGATCCCGTCGAGGCGGCACGAGGCGCCCTGCCCGCGATGACGCAACCGGAAATCGATGCGCTTCAACGCCCCACCGAGCGCGAACAGCAGGCTCTCGCAGCGCGCATCGCGTGCGAGTTCCACGTAAACCGCGCCGATGTGGATCGCGCGTTCCTGCTCGCCGTGCAGGCGGCAATGACCGAGCCGGGCTCCCTCGCCGACGCGCAGCTCGCTGAGCCCCGCGACCAGCGACTCGCCCGCGCCGGGCAGGTCGACGAACTGTTCGACCAGATCGAGTTCGGCGCCGCGTCCGAGCACCGCGAGCAGGCGTTGCGCATGCGCCGACGGTCCGTCGGGCGCCGCGCCGACGTGCACCACGTGCACCGGGCGCCGCGCGCGCACCCCCGCGCCCACGTGCAGCAGCACACCGTCGTCGAGCCAGCAGCCGTTCAGCGCGACGAAAGGGTTGTCGGTACCGGTCGCGAGTTGCCCCAGCGCACCGTCGATGGTCGCACGGTCCCCGGAATTGGCGGCACGGAAGTTCACCACACGGACGCCGGGTTGGGCTCCGAGGCAGGACAGCTCCGCGCGGTAGCAACCGTTGACGAACACCAGCCGGTCGGCATCCAGACCGGGCACCAGCGCCGCCGCGTCGAAGCCCGGTTCCCCGGCCTCGGCACAGCGCAGCCACGCGGTGGCATCGAGCGCATCGAGCGCGGTGTACTTCCAGGCCTCGGTCTTGCGCGTCGGCCACGGCGCGGCGCCCCACGCCGCGCACGCGGTCTCACGCAGCGCACGGATCCACTCCGGCGCCGGCCGGGGAGCGTACAACGTCGCGGCGAGGTTGCGGTCGAATGCGCCCATCTAGCCCGCCTCTTTACCGATCCACGCGTAGCCCTTGTCCTCGAGCTCGAGGGCGAGCTCGCGGCCACCGGATTTGACGATGCGCCCGTGCGCGAGCACGTGCACGAAATCGGGCACGATGTAGTCGAGCAGGCGCTGGTAGTGCGTCACGATCACGAACGAGCGATCGGCCGCGCGCAGGCCGTTCACGCCCGCGGCCACCACCTGCAGGGCATCGATATCCAGCCCCGAGTCGGTCTCGTCGAGGATCGCGAGCCGCGGCTCGAGCAGCATCATCTGCAGGATCTCGTTGCGCTTCTTCTCGCCGCCCGAGAAGCCCTCGTTGACGCCACGCTTGAGGAAATCGGTCTTCAGCCCGACCAACTCGCACTTCTCGCGCGCCAGCCGCATGAAGCGCACCGGATCCAGCGGCTCGACGCCGCGGTGCGCGCGCACCGCGTCGACCGAGGCCTTGAGGAACTCCATGTTGCTGACGCCCGGGATCTCGACCGGATACTGGAACGCCAGGAACAGCCCCGCGCGTGCCCGTTCCTCGGTCGCCATCGCGAGCAGGTCCTCACCGTCGAAGCGCACGCTGCCTGCGGTGACCTCGTAGCCCTCGCGCCCGGACAGCACGTAGCCGAGCGTGCTCTTGCCCGAGCCGTTCGGCCCCATGATCGCGTGCACCTCGCCGGGTTTCACCTCGAGGTCGATGCCGCGCAGGATCGGCTTGTCGTCGATCCGTGCCTGGAGATTCCCGATGCTCAGCATGTTCACGTCCGGATGTTTCCTTCTGGTGCGGGCCGTGGCCCGCGCTTGGCAATCAACCTACCGAGCCCTCGAGGCTCACCTCGAGCAGTTTCCCCGCCTCTACCGCGAACTCCATCGGCAGTTCCTTGAACACCTCGCGGCAGAAGCCGTTGACGATCATCGACACCGCCTTCTCGGCGTCGAGTCCGCGCTGGCGGCACAGGAACAGCTGGTCCTCGCTCACCTTCGAGGTGGTCGCCTCGTGCTCGACCGTGGCGGAGGCGTTGCGGCTCTCGATGTACGGGAAGGTGTGCGCACCGCAGCGGTCGCCGATCAGCAGCGAGTCGCACTGGGTGTAGTTGCGCGCGCCCTCGGCGCGCGGACTGATGCGCACCAGCCCGCGGTAGGCGTTGCTCGAGCGCCCCGCCGAGATGCCCTTGGAGATGATCGTCGAGCGCGTGTTCCTGCCGAGGTGGATCATCTTGGTGCCGGTGTCGGCCTGCTGCAGGTTGTTGGTCAGCGCCACCGAATAGAACTCGCCCACCGAGTGATCGCCACGCAGCACCACCGAGGGATATTTCCACGTGATCGCCGAGCCGGTCTCGACTTGCGTCCACGAGATCGAGGCGTGGTCGTGGCACAGCCCGCGCTTGGTCACGAAGTTGTAGATCCCGCCCTTGCCGTCGCGATCGCCCGGATACCAGTTCTGCACGGTCGAGTACTTGATCCGCGCGCCCTTCAGCGCCACCAGCTCGACCACTGCCGCGTGCAGCTGGTTCTCGTCGCGCATCGGCGCCGTGCAGCCCTCGAGGTAGCTCACGTGGCTGCCCTCGTCGGCGATGATCAGCGTGCGCTCGAACTGCCCGGTCTTCGCCTCGTTGATGCGGAAGTACGTCGACAACTCCATCGGGCAGCGCACGCCGGGCGGGATGTAGACGAAGGAGCCGTCGCTGAACACCGCGGAATTCAGTGCCGCGTAGAAATTGTCGCGCCGCGGCACCACCGAGCCGAGGTACTTGCGCACCAGCTCCGGGTGCGTGTGCACGGCCTCGGAGATCGGGCAGAACACCACACCCGCCTCGTGCAGCTTTTCCTTGAACGTGGTGACCACGGACACCGAATCGAACACCGCATCGACCGCCACACCCGCGAGCTTGGCGCGCTCGTGCAGCGGAATGCCCAGCTTCTCGTAGGTGCGCAGCAGCTCCGGATCGACCTCGTCGAGGCTCTTCGGGCCGTCGGCCATCGATTTGGGCGCCGAGTAATACGACACCGCGTCGAAGTCCACCGGCGGGAAATGCACGTGCGCCCAGGTCGGCTCGGCCATCTGGCGCCAGCCGCGGTAGGCCTCGAGGCGCCACTCGGTGAGCCACGCGGGCTCGCCCTTCTTGGCCGAGATCAGGCGCACCACGTTCTCGTCGAGCCCCGGCGGCAAGGTCTCGGATTCGACCGCCGTGACGAAGCCCGCCGCGTAGTCCTGTTTCAGCAGCGATTCGATCTGTTCGCTCATGACCCGTCCTCCCCGCTCGCTTGCCCGCGGTCGGCGCGCTCGTGCCGGCGCAGCAGGTCGGCGATCGTGATGCCGTGCAGGAATTCCTGCAAGTTCTCGCTGAGTTCGCTCCACAGATGGTGCGTCAGGCAGGTATCGCCCTGCTGGCAGTCACCCTTGCCGCCGCAGCGCGTCACGTCCAGACGCTCGTTGACGGCGTCGATGATCCGCCCGATGCTGAGCTGCTCCTGCGGCTGGGCCAGACGGTAGCCACCACCGGGTCCGCGCACGCTGACCACCAGCCCTTCCCGGCGCAACCGCGCGAACAACTGCTCGAGGTAGGAGAGCGAAATGCCCTGCCGGTCGGCGATGTCGGCCAGCCGCATCGTGCCCCGCTCCGCGTGCAGCGCAAGGTCGAGCACGGCGGTGACGGCGTAGCGACCACGGGTAGTCAGTTGCACCGGAATCCGTCCTCGCTGGGGTGTGGTGAAGTACGGCCACAGTATCCAATACCCAACTGTGGAGGTCAACTATTTTGGTGGATTGCCATCAGTCCATCTGCGTCGCGCTCGGCGGGCCGTAACCGTATCATCGCGCGGTCGCAATTCGTTCATTCTCCGACTGCTTGCTCCGGATCCGCCCATGAAGACCTACCGCTACGATGCAACCCGAATCATCGATGGCATCGAGGGCGCCGCCGTCGGCCTCGCGTTGAGCGAATCGCCGCCCGGCGCACCCGGCCCAGGTCAGGTGCAGGTCCGCGTGCGCGCGAACTCGTTGAACTTCGTCGACCTCGCCTGCTTGAGCGGCGCCTTTGCGGTCGACGGGCGCATCCCGCTGCTCGACGGGGCCGGCGAAGTGAGCGCCGTCGGTGACGGTGTGAGCCGCTTCCGGGTCGGGGACCGCGTGGTCGGCAATCCGCACGCGTCGTGGCTGGCCGGTCCACCCGCACCCGATGCCAGCGGCGTGGTGCTCGGAATCGCCACCGACGGCATGCTCGCCGGGACGGTCACGCTGCCCGAAAGCACACTGGCCCACCTGCCGGAGTCGATCGGCTTCGAAGCCGGGGCCAGCCTGCCGTGCGCCGGGCTCAGCGCATGGAACAGCCTGCGCGGTGGTCCCGCACGCTACGCCGTCGCGCCAGGCAGCACCGTGCTGGTGCAGGGTACCGGCGGCGTCTCGCTGTTCGCGCTGCAGTTCGCCCGCGTGATGGGTTGTCGCGTGATCGCGACGACCTCCTCGAGCGCGAAGGCCGATACCCTGCGCGCGCTGGGGGCATACGCGGTGATCGATTACGTCCAGACCCCGGACTGGGGCGCCCGCGTGCTCGAACTGACCGACGGCATCGGCGTGGACCTGACCGTCGAAGTGGGTGGCCCCAACACGCTGCCGCAGTCGATCGTCGCGACCAGGGTGGGCGGGCGCATCGCGCTGGTCGGCATCGTCGGCGGCATGGGTGCGATCGACTACCGCGACATGCTGCCGATCAACCACAAGGTGCTGACGCTGTTCGCCAACGGCATGGGCAGCCGGCGCGACCTCGAGGAGATGCTGCGCTTCGTCGACGTGAATGCGATCGAGCCGGTCATCGACTCACGCTTCGCGTTCGAGGACGCCGCCTCCGCCTTCAGACATTTCGCGGCCCGCCGGCACGTCGGCAAGGTCGTGATCAGCCACGCATCCTGAGGAGATTCCGATGCCGATCCAGCTGGTCGACGGCTGCAAGCAGATCGAGATGGTCGTGCACGACGTGAACGGTGCGGTCGAGTTCATGCGTCGCACGCTCGGCGCCGAGCGTATCGAGCAGAAACTGGTGCGGCGGATCACGGGCCACGTGCTGCACATCGACCACGTCGATTGCGGCCAGGGCATGTTCCAGTTCTGCAGCCTGATCACCGACGACCAGCCGCACAAGCGCTACATCGAGCGCTACGGTCCGATGCTGACCAACCTGAACTTCTCGGTGGTCGATCAGCCCGGGGCCGATCGTGTGATCGCTGCCGAGGGCGGCCGCACGCTCACCTCGTTCCCGATGGCCGACATGGGCTGGGAGAACCTGCTGGACCCCGACAATGTGCGGCCGCACGACGAAATGGGCAACGGGATATTTTCGGAGACGCGCGAGTTGATCGGCTTCGATCTGGAATACGCCCATCCGCCGTATCGCGATCCGGCACGGCAGGATGTGTTCTACCCCGCCTTCGCCCAGCCGCGCCCGCCGAATGCCGACCACGTGACGCGGCTGCTGCGCCTGCGCGCCATCGTGCACGACCTCGATCGCACGCTGGCGACGGTGCAGCGCATGATCGATCCGCGATCACGTACCGCTGCCTACGCGTTGCGCAGCGATTCACGCGGACGCTCGGCGCGGATCCGTCTGCTGGACTTCGAGATCGAATACTGCGAACCGGCCGGCCCGGCGAGCCCCTGGTTCGAGTATCTGCAACGATTCGAGCAAGGCCTGAGCACGGCGGTGTTCGCCGTCGCAGACCTGGATGCGGTGATCGCTGGGATGGACCGGGCGGAACTGGTGCGCACCACGGCGCAGTTCATCGACTCGCATGAACCGATGACGGCCGCGTTTCGCCTGAACTCGAAGCACATCCTCGGATTCGACATCGAGCTGTTCGAAGCGCGCCCGTGACGGCGGTCGTGCCGGCTTCCGCGAGTCCGGCCGCTCGATACATCCGCTCGCGGCGCGGTTTCAGTCCAGCGCCTCGACCAGTCGGGGCAGGAACACGTAGCGCCCGATCACGTTTATGTACGCGCTGGCGCGCCGCCCGGTGAACGGGTTCACGCGCGCGTCGGTGCCCGCCAGACCGCCCCAGCCGAACATGCCCCGCGCCGGGCCGGACAGCGCCACGCTGCCGCCGGCACCGAAGCCGGCGCCGCCCATGCCGATCCGCTCCAGCATGCTGAGGTCCACACCCTCCGGCAGCAGGTTGGACATCGCGAGCAGCGCCGTGTCCGGTGACAGGACCGTCACGCCGTCGAGCGTGCCGCGATTCGCGAGCATCGCGAGGAAACGGTCGTAGTCACGGGCCGACGAAACCAGCCCCGAGCCGCCGAACGGGAACGGCGGCGGATCGAGATAGACCGACGAGGCGCCGGGGTCCAGCGTCTCGATCTTCGCGTCGACGACGCGGTAATTGGTCGCGAGCCGCCCGCCGTCGGCGGCCGGAACCCGGAAGCCCGTGTGGCGCATGCCGAGTGGCGTGAACAGGCGCTGCTGCAGGAACGCGTCGAACGGCATGCCGGCGACGATCTCGATGACGCGGGCCAGCACGTCGAGCGAACACGAATAGCTCCAGCGCGCACCGGGCTCGGCGATCAACGGCAGGCCCGCAACCCGTTCGGAGAACTCGCGCAGGCTGGGCACGGTGGGCGCCCGGCCCGGTGTCGCGGCATCGTCCCGGTTGTAACGGCCCGCGACCAGGCCGAGCCGACGGTACTCGTCGGCCAACGGTCCCGTGTTCAGTTCGGTCGTGTAGCCCAGCCCCGCCGTGTGCGTCAGCAGGTGGCGGATCGTGATCCGGTGCGCCGCTGGGCGCGCGGCCAGCGAGTGCTCCGGATCGCTCAGCACGCGTGGGCTGCCGAACTCCGGGATCACCTCGGCCAGCGGCTGGTCGAGGCGCAGCCTGCCCTCGCCGATCAGGAGCATCGCGGCGATCCCGGTCACGGGCTTGGTCTGCGAATAGATCCGCCACAGCGTGTCCTCGTTCACCGCGGCCGCGCTGTCGAAGGCGAGCGTGCCGGAACGCAGGAACCGCGGTGCCGAGTCGCCCTCGCCGAGCGCGACCACCGCACCCGGCACCTCGCGTCGGGCGACCAGACCGTCGATGAACGACTGCAGGCGCTCCGCGTGCGAGGCCTCGGCCAGGAGCGGCATCGCCTGCACGCCCAGGCCGCCCGCGAGAGCGAACCGTCCCGCCGCCAGCAGCAACTGCCGGCGGCTCAACCCCGATTCAGGTCGCATCGTCGTCCCCCACGTGTCGTACGGCCGTCTTGCCTGCGTCCGGCAGGAACTGCGCGCCCATGCGTTCGACCGCCTGGCGTCGCCTGCCGATGCGCCGAGAGAGCGCGGCATCGCGTGCCGCGACCGGACCGCGCCCCAGCGCCCGCAGCGCCGCCTCGGCGGTCGGTCCGGGCAGCTTGATCCGCGCCGTCGCGACGCCCTCGCGCAACCCCGGATGTGCCGAACGCAGGCCCGGCGTATTGGTGGGCCCCGGAATGAACGACAGCACGTCGACCCCGGCCGCGCGCAGTTCGTACCAAAGTGCCTCGCCCAGCACCAGATCGTAGGCCTTGCTCGCCGCGTACGAGGCGAACACCGGCGAACCCTGCAGGCCGGATCCGGACGCGACGAACACGATGCCGCCGCGCCCGCGCGCGGCCATCGCGCGACCGTAACCGTGCGCCAGCAGCAACGGCGCCGCGCAGTTCACATCGATCTGCCGCAGCATGTCGCGCACGTCCTGCTGCAGGAACAGTCCCTGGCTTCCGACGCCCGCGTTGCAGATCAGCAGCCCGATCTCGAGGTCTGCCGTCCTTTCGCGCAACGGCGCCATGAAGTCCCGCCGCGCGAGATCGGCGGCCACCGCGAGCGTCGCGACCCCGTGCTCGCGCTGCACGGCCAGCGCCTGCTCCGCAACGCGCTCCTGCTGCACGTCGAGCAGTACCACGTTCAGCCCGCGACGCGCCAGCGCATCACAGAACGCCGCGCCCAACCCCTGCGCGGCCCCGGTCACCAGGGCCCAGGGGCCGTACTTGCGCGCAAAGGCCTCGCCCGACCGGGTGTCCCGCCGCTGCCGCGCGCTCATGCGTCGTCCCCGCTGGATCGATTGCTGCGCCGGGCGGCGAGCCGTTCGGCGGTCGCGATGATCTCCATCGCCGAACGCTCCATCACCAGGCCGCCGTCCACGTCGAGTATCTTGCCGGTCACGTACGCCGAGGCCGGCGCGGCCAGGTACAACACCGCGGCCGCGATGTCCTCGGGCACGCCGAGGCGGCCGACCGGAGTCCACGCCGCGAGCGACTCGCCGATACCCGGCATCGCCGCGAGCAGGTTCCTCTTCATATTCTCGGTCTGGATCGCACCGACGCGGATCGCGTTGACACGCACCGAGGGCGCGAACTCCATCGCCATCATGCGCGTTGCCTGCTCGAGTGCGGCCTTCGCGCCGCCGTACGGAATCGACCCCACGTGGGCGACGCGCGCGTACCCGGAGGAAATGTTGACCACGGCACCGCCGTGTTCGCGCAGCAGCGGCACCGCCTCGCGCGTCAGCAGAACCGGCGCCAGGAAGTTCAGCTTCACCGCACCGATGACCTGCTCCTCGCTGATCCGCGCCGTGGGCCCATGCCCCGTGCCACCGGCGTTGTTGACCAGGATGTGCAGGCCGCCCAGCGCCTCGCGCGTCTGGTGCACGATGCGCACCACGTCTTCCTGGCGCGTGACATCCGCGGCAATCGCGATCGCCCGCCCACCGTGCGCGGCGATGTCCTGCGCGACCGCCTCCACCTGTTCCCGCGTGCGTGCCACGCAGGCCACCGCCGCGCCCGCTTCCGCGAGCGCACGCGCGGTCACGGCACCGATCCCGCGCCCCGCGCCGGTGACCACCGCCACCTTGCCGTCCAGCCGGAACAGTTCCAGGATCACGGCGAAGCGTCCTTGTTGCCGAACGATGGTCGGATCAATAGTTTCTCCAGCGCTTCCTGATATGGGCCTGGCGTACCGCGATTTCCTGCCGGCGCATTTCCGGCGTGACCCGCGGCGTGTCGGGCGGCAGCACGCTCGTGATGTCCCTGAACTTCACGTGGAATGTACGCAGCTGCGGCAACTGCTCCGCGGTCGGGGGTTCGCGAAACACGAAGCGGAATGCGTGGCTTCCCTCGGGCAGCCCGGTGGTCGCGACCCAGCCCTGCACGCCCGGGTCCTCGTGCGCGATTATGAACCAGCGCGCACCGTCACTCGCCCGCGGCAACTGGTGCCCGGTGAGGCTGGCCACGTAGTTCTGCTGATCGGGACCTTCGAACCACAGGTCGTTCAACTGGAAACCCAGATAGTGGGGTTCGACCGGCGCCTCCAGGCGGATCACCAGTGCCTCGTCCGGCGCCAGTTCGAACTTGCCGCCCGCGTAGAGCTGCTGCGCACCCGCCACCCCGCCAGCCGTGAACGGTGGCTCCACCGGGTTGACGCCATTGACCGGCATCGCGCGCCGCCCGTCGCCATTCACGTCACGCTGCAGTTCCAGCGCCACGTCCTGCAGGCGGCTCCAGAAGCGGATCTGGTTCGGCAACTCCGTGCCGATGCGCTCGAGTTTCTCCGCCATCTCCTCGACCGTGAGCGGTGGCCGGCTCTCCCCGATCGCGTCCAGTCGCACGATATCGAGATCGAGCGGCTCCTCGTTCGCCCAGTCGGAGAATACCTCGCGCACCGACAGCCACTTCGCCGTCCGCTCCGCTTCCTCCCCGGTACCCGGGCAGCGCATGCGCTTGCGTGACACGAGGAAGTTGCCGGTGTGATCGCGCGGCCGCTCGGGGCCGATCAGGATCTCGAAGCGCCCGTCCGCCTCGACCTGCAACTGCAGGCTGCCGGTGAAATCCAGCGTCATGTCGGCGCAGCGCTGCATCTCCGCGAGCTCGCCGCTCGTGCCCGGCACACCGGTGATGGTCTGGAAGATCACGTTGCGCGGCGCCTTGGGCCCCGCGACCCGCACCTGCGCGTCGCGCCACTCGCGGGTGTCCATCGCCCGCCCCGTGACACGGTAGAAGCCGGTGTCGTCGATGCGCGCCTTCAGGTACATGGTGTCCGGGTTCTCGCCGGTCCACTTGCGCAACATGTCCATCGAGCGATGGAACTCGGGATAGCGCGGGTGCTGGCGCATCTCGAGCTGGATCATGCGCTCCAGATGCCCCAGCAGGTAGCGGTAACCCTCCGCCAGGGTGCGTGCCGTCGGCGGCGGCGGGACGTACTGCGGATCGACCAGGCTGCGCTGCGCCTCCTGCAGTCCGTTGCCGAACACGCGCCAGCTGCGTTCGAGGCGTTGTGCCGGGTCATCGGCTGCATCGGCCGCGGCCACCGCGGCCGGCATCATGCTCGCGCACACGATCAGCGCGATCTTGCGCAGGAATCTTCTGGCCATGAGTGGTGTTCTCCTTGTTCGAAGCTCTCCCGCCGCGCCTACGGTGTATACCAGATGGGCGACGACCACGCGCGTTCCTGGATGCTGGCGGGATGCCCCGTCGTTTCCCCATCCACACCGCGCGCCAGCGCATCGTGCAGCGAATAGCGCGGCGTCGGAATCTGCAGCACCCGCAGGTAATAGAACGCCGGAACCGCGGGATCGAAGTCCGGATCGCTCCACAGCACGGACAATTCCCGCGCGCCGATATCGTTCGTATAACGACCCGTTTTCACATCGACCGTCGTGCCGACAGCCGGCAACCGGCCGTCGGGACCCGGTTGGCGTCGGTCCGACCAGGCGACATCGTAGATCCTTTCCTGACTCGTGCCGCCCGCGTCCACCCAACCCTTCACGACCTGCACCCGGTCGAGGTTGGCCCCGTCGGGATCCTTCGCAGCGTGGATCAGGAAGGAGGGCTGCGCGCCCGTGCGTGCGCGCGGCAGCTCACCGCCCATCGGCACGCCGAGACGGTAGCCTGCGGCCGCGATGTCCGGCCCGGCGACAGCCCCGCCGTCGAAGCCGAAACCGCCGAAGAATCGCACCGCGATGCGCGGACCACTGGTCGCGTAGACCTCGCGGCGCCGCAGCGCCTCGACGATGGCCTCGCGCGTATTGGCGGTCGCCCACACGGCCGCTCGACCGGCGGCCGACTTGTCCCAGGCGGTCGCCGGCCGGAACGCCGATGGCGATTCCTTGCTGCGCGAGCCGGAACCCGCCGCCGACTCGCCCTGGAACTCCTGCTCGTCCACGATCGACAATGCGAGGTGCGTGTCGGTGGAGCCGATCATGCCGAGCTGGTACGGATTGGTGCCCAGCCTGCCCTCGAGCTGCAACCCGCGCCCAAGGGCGCCGCGGATGTAATCGGCCGGCGAACTGCCGGGAACGCGGGAATCGGTCAGCATGGTCGGATACAGCTCGAAGCTGGCGAACTCGTCGTTCGGCGACAGCACGGGATGCGTCTCCGAGGTGCCCTTGTACTGCGCCACCTCGGCGACCGTTTCCCAGCGCGCGCGCTGCGCCGCATGCGCGCGTGTCAGCGGGCGGCCGTCGAGGTCCACGTCCCCGAACATCAAGCCGGCGGACAGGTTCGAATTGTGCGGAATCGCGACGAACGCGGCACCGGTGGCACTCCGGGTCCGGTCGAGCCACGCCCACAGGTCCGCGGGGTTTTCGCTGTCGTCCGCGCTGAACGGCAGGAAGCCCTTGGCCGTCTCGCCCGCCGCGGTGGTGACGACCACGCGGTGCAGGTTGTTGCCGGCCGGCATCGAGGTCCATTCCCAGCCTACCAGCGCCGTGAAGCGGCCCGGCTCGTCGTAGCGATCGGCGGTGTCCACGATATCGGTCCACGCTTCCGAGCGCACATCGGCGCGGTCGAGCGCCTGATGGATGCTCATGCTGCCGGAGCGGAAATCCGCGAAGAAGGCCTGGAACACTTCGCGATACCTGCCCTGCCGGAACAACTCGAACACCAGCCGCCCGACGGCCTTGTCGGTCATGCGCGGATCGCCGCTCGCGATCGAGCGCGCGATGCCCAGCATCTCGGCGTGATCCGCCACGACCAGGAAGTCGAGGGGGCGTTGCAGCCGGACCCGCGCACCGGTTGCCGGGTGGATGACTGGCAGCCCCTTCGCGAAACGATAGGCCAGGGCCGGATCGGTACCGACGGTACCGAACATGTAGACATCGAGGGAATACGAGGTGTGGACGTGGGTATCGCCCCACAGCAGCCGGGTCGCCGGAGCCCCCGGTGTCGCCGCGAGTCCCGGGACACTGCAGAGCACGCAGAAGGCATATCGAAGCAGCGCTGATCGCCAAGGGTACATGGTCGTCTCCTCCGATCGTGCAATCGAAACCGCGAACCGTGGCACAGCTCGCGCCGCTGCGTCAGACCTCGTCCGGCACGCCGTGGAAGCGCTGGTAGCGGGCGAACAGCGCGCGCTCGCGCGCGATCTGCTCCGGATCGCCCACGCTGTAGACATTCTGCCCGAACTTGCCCTGCGGCTTGTGCGCCAGATAGGCGGCCACCGCCTGCCGCGCCTCCTCCGGGAACGCGAGTTCGAGTTTCCCGTACAGTTCCGCGAGCGCCGCGAGCGGGTCACGCATCAGGTCCGCGAACCGGAAATCGTGCATCCGCCCGCGCGGAATCGCGCCACTCTCGATCTGCTCGATCACCCGCTCCAGGCTGAACGCGTAGGCCTCGGGCGTCATCAGGCGCTCGAACGAGGCCGCGTCGAAGGCCTTGTCGCTGCGCATCCAGTACAGCGTGCCAAGCAGGTTCGTCACCGAGGCGCGTGCCTTGACCGGATCGCGGTGCGTGTAGACCACGTGCGCGTCCGGAAACACCTTGAACAGCACCGGCAGGCTTTCGATGTGCGAGGGTGACTTGAGCAGCCAGTGACGGCGCGGGTTCTTCCACTGCAGCAGCTTCAGCATCCGCCTGTAGTAGGCATACGATCCGGTCAGATCGGCCTGGGCGAGCCACCCGTAGTAGCTCGGCACCTGGAACAGCCCGGTCAGGTTGTCCGACACGAAGGTGCAGTTCATCGCCACCTTGCACTCGTTCGGAATCGTGGCGCCCAGTTCGTGCATCGACAGGAACGACGGCGCTACCCGATGCCACTGCGTCAGCAGATGATGCGCCTTCGGGATCCGCGGGTCGTTGCGATAGCTCGCGGCCTCGGGCGGCGGACACGGAAACATGATCTCCCAGTTCGCCGGCGCGCCGAAGCGCCGGTCGGCCGACAGCAGCTCGAACAGGATCGAGGTGCCGGAGCGCGCCTGGCCGACGATGAATACCGGCGCGTCGACGGCCTCGTCGTCGATCTCGGGATGCAGCCGGTATGCCTCCTCGATGCGCAGTCGTTCCTCGAGCCAGATCAGCAGATCGCTGCGCGTCATCAGGCGGCCGAACAGGTGCAGTTCGGCCTCCTTCTCGATCGACTCGACCAGGATCTCGAAGGGTTCGCGCCAGTCGTCGTCGCCGAAGTCCGTCAGGCCGGTGTTCGCAATCGCGGTCTCGATGAGCTCGCGCGGGCGCAACGGCACCACGCTGGCGATATCCATGCCGCGCCCTTCCTCGTTCACGCGCGCCAGCCACTCGGGCCGCGGCGGCGGCGTCCAGTCGATCGCGTTATCGGTGCTCACCGCCACCTCCGCTCAGAGATTGCCGAAGCGGTTGATCACGCCGCGCCGGCGAGCGGCGAGCTGTTCGCGGCGCGCCTCCGGCGTGATGCGTCGCGCGGCGGGCGGCAGATGCGCGGACAGTTCCGCTCGTTTGACCTGGGTCGCCTGCGGCACGGGGCAGGTATCGGCCTGCATCCAGCGGTAACACACGTAGCCTTCGGCATACCCCGAGGTGTCGAGCCAGTTCGGCACGCCGGGGTCGTCGTGCGCGATCACCACGATCAGCTCGCCGTCGTATTCGAGCTCGGCGTAGTGGCAATTCGTGTTCGACAGCCGGTACCGGTAGTCCATCGAGGTCCACCAGAAGTTGCCGAACTCGACCGCCCAGTACCGGCAGCGCGGCGGGCGCACGCGGACGATCAGCGCCTCGTCGGGCGGCAGCATCCAGTAGGCGACCATCGGCTCCCCGCCCGGGGTGGCGTCGATCGCGCGATCGGCCAGCTGCTTGTAGGAGCGGAACGTGTTCGGAATCGCCTTCCACATGGTGATCATGTAGATCCAGAACCCGATCGACTCGTTGACCCAGCGCGCGGAGGCGAGCAACTGCCGCGCAAGCGTCTGCGGATCCGGCGGCGCCGGCGGCAGCGTGTCCCCGGTCAGACGATCGATGCGCGCCTTCATCGGACGCTCGTGCTCCCAGTCGGCGAAGAACTGGCGGAACGTGACGCGGAAGGTCTCCGGCGTGGTGCGCAGCCAGTTGCCCGGGTGGGGATGGGGGCTGGCGATCAGCTCGAAGCTGCCGTCGGCCTCCACCTGCAGGTCATCGGCGAACAGCGCCTGCGCCACCTTGCCGCCCCAGGGCGTCTCGCCCTTCTCCACCGCAGTCACGGCGAAGTAGCGGGCACTGCCGCGGTCGCCGCTGATGCGGTAGGTGTCGGTGCCGTTGATCGTGGCCCCCACGTAGACCGCGTCGGTGTTGTCGCCGCCCTGCTTGCGCACCGGATCGAAGTAGTGGATCAGCTCCGGATGGCGCGGATCGGCGTAGTCGTGCTGGAAATTCAGCGCCAGCGCGATGTTGCGCGCCAGCACCTCGAAACCGGCCGTGCGGTCCGCCGCGTGCGGCGGCACGCTCGGGCCGAAGGGAATGTCGCCGGCGCGCTTCAGTTCGTCGCAGAAATCCGCCCAGGCCCGGCGCAGCAGCTCGTCGTCCGCGTCGCTCATCGTGCTTCTCCCGGTTGTCGCCGTTCAGGGCATCTTCTTCAGGTCGCGCACCACATCGGCCCAGTGGCCGGGATCGGGATACCGGTTGTGCGTGATGCTGACGCTGTCGGCGATGCCCTCGAGCCGCGCGCGCAGCTTGCCGGCAATCTCGCGGCGTTCGCCGACGACCGCGATCTGCTCGAGGATCTCGTCCCCGATCAGGTTCGTCATGTCGTCCCAGCGCCCCTGCTTCGACAACCGGTTCAATTCCTCGTGCACGTCCTGCCAGCCGTGACAGTCCAGCGTGGGCTTGTAGGCCGGCGTGGAGCCGTAGAAGGCCAGTTGCTTGCGCGCAGCGAGCCTGGCAGCGGCCAGGGCCTCCTCGGTGTCGGCCGTGACCACCAGCGTGGCGCACATCACCTCGATGTCGCTGCGCTTGCGGCCCGAGATCGCGAGCCCCTTGTCGAGCGCCGGCAGCGTGTTCTCGAGCAGCGAGCGGCGCGTGTTGAACGGGTGCGCGATGAAACCATCGGCCGCCTCGCCCGCCACCGCGGTCATCCGCGGCCCGAAGCCACCGGTGAAGATCGGCGGCGGCCCGTACGGGTTGGGGCCGGGATCGAAGGCCGGGATCATGATCGTGTGGGTATAGAACTGGCCGCGGAAATCGAGCGGACCCTTGCCTTCCCAGCAGTTCCAGATCGCCTTGATCGCCAGCACGATCTCGCGCATCCGCTCGGCCGGATGCGACCACGCGCTGCTGAAGCGCTTCTCGATGTGCGGCTTGACCTGCGAGCCCAGCCCGAGCACGAAACGCCCGCCGCTGATCGACTGCATGTCGTAGCCGAGGTTGGCGAGGTTCATCGGATTGCGCGCGAAGGCGATCGCGATCGCGGTGCCCAGCCGCAGCGTGGTGGTGTGCTCGGCGGCCACCGCGAGCGCCAGGAACGGATCGTGCTTGGCCTCGAACGAGAAGCCGCCGTCGTAGCCTATGTCCTCGAGTTCCTTGTAGAGCGTACGCGCCCTGCGGGGGTCCTCGAGCGGCGCGGTCGTGTAGATCTTCATCGGTGGTATCCGTCCGTTGCTAGAAGTTTCTCGGCAGCCCGAGCTTGCGTGTGGCGATGATATTGCGCTGTATCTCCGATGTGCCACCGCCGATCGTCTCCAGCAGGGTCAGCACATAACTGCCGCAGGGCCGGCCCTCCATGGGAGCGTCGGCGCACTCGCGCGTGAGTTGCCCGCCCGGCCCGACCAGATCCATCGTCGCATCGGCCAGACGGCGCGAATATTCGGTCGCGTAGAGCTTGTACGCGGAAGCCTCGGCGGTGGGGGTGCGCTCGGAATTGAGCGCCGCATCGACGAATCGCACGCCGAGCAGCCGCGCGACCTCGCACTCGGTCGCCAGCTGTGCGACGCGTTGCCTTGCCAGCGGATCGTCCTTCAGCGGCTTGCCGTCGCGACGGGTCGACCTGACGAAGTCGCACAACGCCTCGGTGCGCCCACGCACCGGAGAAAACGTGAACATGCCGAAGCGCTCGATGTCGAGCGCTTCGGCGATGTACTGGAATCCCTTGCCGAGTTCACCCACCCGGTAATCGTCGTGGACGAACACATTGTCGAAGAACACGGCGTTGGTGCGTTCGCCACCGATCGTGTACATCGGCTGGATCGTCAGTCCGGGGTGGTTCATCGGCAGCAGGAACAGGGTGATCCCGTGGTGCTTCGGCGCCTGCGGATCGGTGCGTGCGCCCACCCAGTACCAGTCGGCGAAATGCGCCGAAGTCGTGAAGGTCTTCTGTCCGTTCAGCAGCCAGCCGTCGCCGCTGCGCTCGGCCTTGAGCCGCATCGCCGCCGCGTCCGAGCCGGCCGATGGCTCGGTATAGCCGAGCGCAAACTCGATCTCGGCCGCCAGGATCTTCGGCAGGAATTCCGCCTTCAGCTTCGGGGAACCGACCCGGATCAGTGTTTTGCCGACGACGCCGGTGCCTTTGCCGAGTTGCGGCGCCCCTACCCCGGACAACAGCTCGTTCAACAGGTATTCGTAGAAGCCCTTGCCGTCCTGGCCGCCATACTCGGCAGGCCAGGTGATCCCCAGCCAGCCCCGTTCGGCGAGCTTGCGCATGAACGCGCGGCGCGCCGGCGTGTCGACGAGCTGCGCCAGGTTCTCGCGGTGCAGGTCCATCACCTGCGGATCGTGGTTTTCCCGCAGAAAGTCAGCCACGTCGCGGATGAACTGCTTTTCATCGTCGGAGAACTCGAAATTCATCGGACTACCCTTGTCGGCCGGATGCGCTCGTGCGTGCCTGTGCCTGCGATGCCGCACGTCAGGACAACGATACCTCTCTTACTGACCGCGGTCAATGAAATCAAGGAACCGCTTTCGACCGCGTGGCCCTCCCCGATCAGGCCCCCAGCGCCACCGCCAGCAGGCTGCCGAGCAGCGCCATGCGCGAGCCTGCGCCGTCGAAGGAGAACTGCGGATTGACCAGGAAACCGAAGAAGCTGAGGCGCAGGCAATCGGCGAGCTGCACCGGGTCGATGTCCGCGCGCAGCACGCCCACGCCACCCAGGCGCCGGATCTGCGCGGCGAGCGCGGCGCCGAACGCGGTGTGCTGCGCGCCGAGCATCGGCGAGCCGGCGCGACGCACGATCGCCAGATTGATCTGCCGCACCAGCTCCGGGTCGCCAACCGCGCGGTGCTCCTCGATCACGATCGCGATCAGGCCCTCGACGAAGCCGGTGGCGCTGCTCGCCTGCCCCAGTTCACGCTCGATGCGCCCCGCCATCGCTTCCGAAATGCGCCGTTGACGCTCGAGCAGCACATCGTCCTTGGTCGCGAAATGGAAGAAGAACGTCCCCTTGGCGACCCCCGCCGCGGCGCAGATGTCGCTGACCCGCGCCTGCTCGACGCCGACGCGGCGAAACTCCGCCAGCGCGGCGTCGAACACGCGCGCGCAGGTATCGACCCGCTGCCGGTCACGGCGGGTGCGCGGCTTCGTGGGCGCCTGGCCGCCCGAGTGCTGGGGACCGTTCTGCACGGTTCGGGACTCCGTCGTGTGGCGCTCGCCATGATACACGCGGGAACCGTACGCAAATGGCGGTTTTGGCAAACGAATGTCGGGATCCCGAAACAATTGCCACGGTCCGCGCAGGCCTGTCTGGATAGACTCCGGTAGCACGTGTTTCGACCGTGATTTGCACGCTTGACCCGCCAAAGGATGCGCCGATGCCAATGCCCGATCCGACACGACGTGAGTTCCTGCGCGGCACCTCCGCCGGCGCGCTCGCGCTGGGCCTGGAACTGTCGCACCTGCGGTTCGCGCTCGCCGATGGCGCGCTGCCTGCCGCGGCGAAGCGCTACCAGGACTACCGCGACGTGTACCGCCGCAAATGGACCTGGGATCGCATCGGGGCGAGCACGCACTCGTGCACCAACTGCAACAGCGGCGGCTGTTCCTGGGATCTGTACGTGCGCGACAACATCGTCTGGCGCGAGGAACAGTGAAGCCCTTATACGCAAACGATGCCCGGCCTGCCCGACTTCAATCCGCGTGGCTGCCAGAAAGGCGCCTCGGCGAGTGCGCTGTACCGAAGTCCGGCGCGGATCCGCTACCCGCTGAAGCGCGTCGGTGCGCGCGGCGAGAACCGCTGGAAGCGCATATCCTGGGACGAAGCGCTCGACGAGATCGCCACGCAACTGGTCGATACCCTGTCCACGCGCGGCGGCGCCGGCGCCTACGTGGAAAACGGCAACAACTCGGACTTCGGTCCGAGCTGGGTGGCGATGGTGCGCTTCTTCCGCCAACTGGGGATTCCGGTCACCGAGAACTTCGCCTCGACCGGCGACCTGATGACCGGTTCGACAACCTGTTCGTCACGCGCATCCCGGATGCGCACTTCGTGACCGAAGCCCGTTACCGGGGCGCCCGGTACGTGTGCATCAGCCCGGACTTCAGCCCGACGGCGATCCACGCCGATCTCTGGATCCACCTGAAACCGGGAACCGACGCGGCCCTCGCGCTGGCAGCCTGCCGGCACATCATCGACGAGGACCTGCACGATGTGCCGTACATCATCGAGCAGACCGACCTGCCCCTGCTGATACGCTCCGACACGCGCCAGTTCCTGCGCGAAGCCGATGTGGTCGCAGGCGGCCGCAAGGAGTGCTTCGCGTGGTGGGACGCCAGGAAGCGGCAGGTGGTGTGGGCCGCGAGTTCCACCGACTTCGATGCGGATCCCGCGCAACGCACGCTGAGCCTCCGCGTCGACGATCATCCCGAGCTGGAACCCGTGGATGCCGAGGTGCGACTGGCCGACGGGCGCACCGTCGCGCTGCGTTCGGCGTTCTCGATCCTGCGCGAGCGGCTGGAGCCCTACGACCTCGACAACGCCGCGCGCATCACGGGGGTGCACCGTAACGTGATCCGGCGCTTCGCGCGCGAGTTCGCGACCGCGAGGGCGGCGATGATCAATGCCGGCGCCGCGATGGGCAAGATCCTGCACGGCGAACTGGTGCAGCGCGCCACCATCCTGCTGTGCGCGCTGACCGGCAACAACGGCCGCCCCGGTGGCGGCTGGGGGCAGATGGCGCTGTGGGAACTCGACGGCATGATCGCCGCCGCCTACCACGACCACCCCAGCGACCTCAGCCCCGACGACCAGGCGGGCTTCTGGGCGGCGTTCACCGAGATCGGCAAGGAGCAGGCGGTCACGCCGAACTACATCTCCGGCTCGCTGATGATGCTGAACAACGGCGGTACCCGCGAGGTACAGCTGAACCCGCGGTACAACGACCCGACGTTGCCGCGCAAACCCGAGGAGTACCTGCAGGAAGCGCTCGCGCGCGGTGACATCGCCAACAACCCCGGACCCGAGCTCGGGAGCCCGGAGGTCATCTTCAGCATGTTCGGCAACGTGTTCCGCCACCGCCGCATGGGCTACCGGCTCGCCGACACGCTCTACCGGCAGGCCAGGCTGGTGGTCGCGATCACGCTGCGCATGGACGACACCGCCCGCTGGTCCGACATCCTGCTGCCAACCGCCTCCCCCTACGAAAAGCTGGGGATCAAGTACGCGGTATCGCTGCCGCCGTTCCTGCACCTCGGGGACCGCATCGTGCCGCCGGCCGGAGAAGCCAAGCCCGACTGGGAAATCCTCTCGCTGCTGATGGAGCGCATCGCAGCTGAAGCGAAGCGCCGCGACATCACCACGGTCAGGACCTACCGTGGCGCGCCGTACGATCTCGGCCAGGTCGCCTGGCGCTTCAGCGACAAGGGTCGCATCGGGCCGAAGGACGACGAGGCGATCGTACGGCTGATCCTCGCGCTGTCGAGCGCGACCCGCGGCATGACGATCGAGAAACTGCGGGCCAACCGCGGCGTGATGCGCTACACGGGGGTCGCCGCGATACCGGGAAGGATGTGGTGCGGAACCAGTGAGTTCGACGGCACCACCCCGCTGGTTCCCTATCAGGATTCGTACGTGCGCAAGCGCCCCTGGGCCACGTCGACGGGACGCCAGCAGTTCTACCTCGACCATCCGATTTTCATCGAGGTGGGCGAGGAACTGCCCGTGCACAAGGACGCGCCGATGGCGGGCGGCGACTACCCGTTGCAGATGACCTGCGGCCATACCCGCTGGAGCGTGCATTCGCTGTGGCGTGACCTCGACATCCTGCTCCGCCTGCAGCGTGGCGAGCCCGTCATGTTCGTGAACCCGGACGACGCCAGGAACCGCGGCATCGCCGATCACGATTACGTGTCGGTGTTCAACGACGTCGGCGAATTCATCGTGCGCGCGAAGCTCACGCCGGGCATGCATCCGGGTCAGGTGCACATCTATCACGCCTGGCTGGCGACCCAGTTCGTCGGCGGCAAGGCCAACGATGCGATCGCCGCCAGCCCGATGCGGGTGACCAACTTCGCCGGCAACTGGGGGCACATCAAGAGCGCCCCGGGCTGGTTCGATCCGACCCAGAACGACCGCGACACCCGCGTCGACATGAAGAAATACGCTTAGGCAAACGGTTTTTTCACGAGTACCGAAGGAGAACGATCATGGTTTCGAACGAGATACCGGCACTGACTCCGGACGAGTTGCTGACGACGACGCGCACGATCCGCAAGCGCATGGATTTCGAGCGTCCGGTGTCCCGCGACGTCATCGAGGAGTGCCTGACGCTGGCGATGCAGGCGCCCAACGGCTCGAACATGCAGTCGTGGGAATGGCTGCTGATCGACGACGCGGACATGCGCTGCAAGGTGGCCGACATCTATCGGGCCGCGATGGCCGACCACATCCGGGAATTGCAGGAGCACCCGGAAAACTACCCGAAGACGGACTACTCGGACGAGGCCGGCCAGCGCATGTTCGCCGCCGTGGCATACCTGAACGAAAACCTGCACCGGGCGCCGGTGCTCGTGATCCCGACTTTCGGCGGGCGCACCGAGACCGCATCGGTGTTCCTGCAGGCCAGCATGTGGGGCTCGATACTGCCGGCCGTGTGGAACTTCATGCTGGCGCTGCGCAGCCGCGGCATGGGCAGTGCGTGGACCACATCCATCTCAATCGCGAGCGCGAGATGGCCGATCTGCTCGGCATTCCCTTCGCGAATCGCACGCAGGCGGGCCTGTTCCCGGTGGCATACACGCTGGGAACGTCGTTCAAGCCTGGACGCCGGCGCCCGGTGCAGGAGGTGGTGCACTGGAACCGGTGGCAGGGGCGATGAGCGTCAACCGACGATCGCGGTGAGCCCGAGTGAGCGGGCGGCGCGTCCGTCGGTTCGGCCTGCGTCCGGGCATCCCGTCGACCGAACGATTCCCCGTAGGTTCGGCCTGCGGCCGAACACGTCCGGGCACAGCCCGGACCTACGACACGTAGGTCTGGCAATTGCCCCAGCCGGTCGCGACGCACGGCGAGGGCTTCGGATCGCTCGCGTTCATCGTCCGGGATCTGGAAGCCGCCATCGGCCGTGCACAGGCAGACGGCTTGCACCTGGTCGAGAGATCCGATCGTCACGCCGGGTTCGCGTATTCCGATTTCCTCGGCTTCGAGCTGCGGCTCGTGGAGCACTGAGCAGCGCACCTGGAGACGCACGATGCAGACGGACAGGGCAAGTGTGATGTCTACGACCACACGCGGATCCGTGCGGTGATCGAGCGTGTAGTCGAGCAATTCGGCACGGTCGACATCCTAGTCAACAACGCGCACGACACCCGGCCGGAGGTTATCGCTGCGCCCTTCGAACAATCGTCAGTCGACCAGATGCGCCCCAGTTCGACTGCGGCCCAATCGCTGCGGTGGTGGCCATGCAGGCGTGTTTTCCCTACCTCGGACGCCAGGGCGGACGTGTGATCAACATGGCGTCCGCTGCCGGTGTGGTCGGCCTGGCGGGGCTGGCACCATACGCGATGGCCAAGGAAGCGCTACGTGCCGCGACGCGGGTCGCCGCACGGGAATGGGGACAGCACGGGATCACGGTCAACACCGTCTGCCCCGCGGCCGACACGCCGGGCGCCATGCGATCCTTCCAAAGCGGAATCCTCGGTGACGTGGCGGTAGCACTGCCGCCAATTCCGCGCCTGGGATCCCCGGAGGACGATGTGGCTCCAGTCGTGCTCTTCCTGGCATCGTCCGAATCCCGCTACGTGACCGGCTACACCTACATGGTCGATGGCGGAGGCTGCTGCGACGCGGCGCGCCAGGCCACTGGTTTCGCGACCCCCACCGCTCCGTTGAGTTACCGACCGGACATCGATTGATCGGAAATGCACGGCACCTGATCGATATTGTCCTGTTGCGCGCCGGGAAGTATTCCTAGTATCGGTCATCGAACGGACGGCCAGGCGAAACCGCATCCGCCCGATTGCCGCGGTCCACTCCAATTCGAAACAGGGGCCCATGCAAGCAGACCTGCACGAACAGAGCATCGACTGGCAGATCCTGCAGGATCTGCTGCGCTGCGCCGGGGAACTCGGTGTCGACATGCACCAGGTGCAGATCGAGGCGGGCCACACGGTGGCCGTGGAATCCTCCGGCCCGATTCCCTTCGACTCCATCGAAGGATTTGCCCTGCTCGATCGCTACCTCGTGGACGCGCTGCGCAAGGCGATCTACGCGCAGGTCGGACTCGCGTCGATGTCCCTGCAGGATTACGAGATCCTGTTCCATTACATGCTCGGGGCGGCGAATCTGCGTGGCGCACTCGAGCGCATCGCTGTGTTCGGGCGCCTCGTGGAATCGAGGCTGCGCAACGCACGGTTGCGGCTGCGGACCGAGAGCGACCTGGCGACGTTGTCGCTCGACTGGGGTGCAGGGGTGGGTCAGGAGCGCTTTGCGCGCATTTTTTTCAATGAGTTCCTGCGCCTGATCTACATCCTCGAGTGGATGATCGGCACGTCGATCGAAGTCCGGCAGATCCTGCTTCCGCGTGGCGCCCTAACCCATCACGGTGACGCGATCCGCGATTGCGGCTATCGCGTCGACTTCGCCGGTGACTATTACGTGGTTCGCTTCGCGGCTTCCGCGCTCGAGGCTCCGATCGTCCGCGACCTCGGCGATCTCCAGGAACTCATGAAGGTGTTTCCCGCCGTCACGCTGCTCCGCGGCGGCTCCATGCGGCTCGCCGACCGCATCGCGCGGCTGTTGATCAGCCAGGGCCTGGCAGGCAAACCGATGCTTCCGGCGCCACAGATCGCCTGCGCGATGAATGTCTCGGAGGCCACGATGCGCCGCAAACTGCAGGAGGAGCGAACCACCTACGCCGAAATTCGCCGACAGTGCCAGCTGCGCCTTGCGCGCCATCTGCTGCTGCGCTCCAAGGCGAGTGTGGCCGCCATCGGCTACCAGATAGGATTCACCGACGAAGCGGCGTTCCGGCGTGCGTTCAAGAACTGGACCAGCGAGGCACCGGCCGTCTGGCGCGCGCGCCATCGGTCGGAGTGCGAATCGCCAACGCGGCGGGAGCACCTCCACGTTCCCGGGACAGCCGAATAATGGATGCATCGAACAGGAGCTCGCCCATGAACCCAGTCGATCCGATCCGGGCAACGATCGTCTGTCTGCTCTTCTTCCTGTTGCCGCATCAGACGCATGCGGAGGAACCGTACCCGCCACCCGAGGTGCGAGCGGACCAGGCCGGTGCGTTGCTGTCCGCGAGGCAGGTCGAACTAGATGCCCTGGCAGCGCGGCTGCTGAGGACACCGACCATGCAGGAACAACTCCGTTACGTCGAGGCACTCTATGCCTCCGATGCGCAGGGCAAGACCCCGGTTGGCAAGGCGACGATCGGCAGAGCGGCGCAGTCGATCGCAACCGCCGCCATCCATTACGCGATCGGTGAGGCAACCCGGGACGAGGGGCGCCCCTTCGCACTCTGGACCTGCAAGGCACCGTATCGACTGGACGCTCTGGAAGCGGCCCGGTCCGGCTATGGCATCGAGAACCCGGACAATGTCTATCGCAACTTCATGATCGACGGCAACAGCCGCTACGAGATCCACGGCAAGGTGACGCCTCCAGGACCCGCCGAGCAGCATTTCGAACTGCGTGACGGCATTCCCGGCATGAACGCACTGCAACCCGAAGGAGGACAACTGCTTGCCGGCCTCCGCAGTGATCGCATGCAGATCGCCGGTGACGGAACGTTCACCATCACGGTCGACGGCGAGCCCGCCAACGGTCGGCCGAATCACATCCAGTTACCGTCCAGGGAAAACTTCATGCTGATCGTGCGGGACCTCTTCACCGACTGGTCGGTGCAGAACCCGATCGCGCTGGAGATCGAACAGTTGTCCGCCCCGGTGTCGGCGCGACCGCATACCGAGGAATCGATCGCCGCACGCGCGGCGGAGATTCTGGCGAAAATCGCGCGCTTCTGGGTGGACTGGGACAACAGCTTCGTCTATTCCGCGCCCGCCAATGCATTGAGGGCGCCGCGCATTCGCGGCGTGGGCAGAGGAATGTCCAGCGGCGGGCACTTCGCCATCGCCGACGACGAAGCCCTGGTTCTCACGCTCGATGCGCTCGGTGCCCGGTCCATGGGCGTACAACTTACCGATCCATGGGGAGTGGCCTACGAGTACGTTCACCGCAGCAGCAGTCTGAACAACGCACAAGCAGAAGCAAACGCCGACGGTACCTACACCTTCGTGATCGCGGTTCGCGATCCGGGCGTCAACAACTGGCTCGATCCGCAAGGATACGGTGCCGGGATGATGGCGGTGCGCTGGCAAAGCCTCCCCGGGGATCCCGCTCCGCAACGCGGCATCCGTGACGTGCGCCGTGTGAAGCTTGGCGAACTTGCCGGCAACCTGCCCCAGGAAACGCACTACCTGTCAGCCGAAGAGCGCGCGCAGCAGCGACTTGGCAGGATCGCCCATTACTCGAGGCGCCTCACCGAATGAACAGCGATCGCGGCGGCATCATGAAGCGCGACACCGTTGTCCGTCGCACACCTGCGCTGGCTTCGGCGCTCGCGGCAGTCGCTTTGCTGATCGTGCCCATGCCTGGCGTCGGCGGCGACACCGCCGATCCGCTCGCCGCGGCATGGAGCGAACTCGTCGCCGCGCTCGCGGACGCGGACCGGCATGTGGCCTCGGTCACCGCTGACGAGAGCGAACTCGACCGTATCGAGGGTCAACGCTATGTGAGCCGCATGAGCACCCTCGCCCTGGAACGTGTGTTCGAGTATTCGCCTGAGCGTCCCGCGGGCTTCTACGAGTTGCAGGGGCCGGTGCGCAAGTACGCCGGTGACAATCCCGATCAACGCTACCACTCCGCGTCGCTCGACCCCCGCGGCACGTACCGGATCCGCGGCCAGCGTGGCAACGCGGTGCTGATCGAAGCATCCGTATACGGCGGCGACACCCAGTTCCGTCACAACCGCACCGATGGCAAGGGCGGTCGCCGCCTGGTCGGCTACCGCGACGAGTCGACGATCGCGTTCGCCGCCGATGGCAGTTTCGAGATCCTGCTCGGACCGGGTGTGGCCGCGTCCGCCGGCATTCGCCTCGATCCCGATGCCCGCAGCGTGCTGGTGCGCAGCTACTTCGCCGATCCGCGCGACAAGCGCATCACGCTCGACATCCAGCGCACCGACATCAGCGAGCCCACGACGCCGCTGACGGCAGCGCAGACGGTCGACGCACTGCACGGCACGGCGGCTTTCGTCACCTCGTCGGTGCGCATCTGGAGCGACCGGGTCGATTCGCTGGCCCGCACTGCGTCCAATCGTCTGGATCCGATGCCCGATGGCGGCGACCTGCTCACCCCGGCCGGGGTGCGCTACCTGGAGGGGCACTGGCGCCTCGGCCACGACGAGGCGATGGTGATCGAATTCAACCCACCGGAAGCTCCCTACTGGGGATTCCTGGTCATGAACCGCTGGATGGAATCGCTCGAATGGCGTGACCGGCGCGTATCGATCAACAACCGTAGCGCCGTGCCCGATCCCGCGGGACGAGTCCGCATCGTGGTCGCCCATCGTGACCCGGGGCTGCCCAACTGGATCGACACCGCGGGACACGCGCACGGCCTGATGAGCCTCAGGCTGGCCCGCCTCACGGGTAAGCTACCGAAAGTGAACGTGCGCGTGCTACCGTTCGCGGAGCTCGACCACTTCGGCGACAGGCAACAGACGACGCATCACGGCGGGACAGGCGAGTGACCGGAGGACCACCGCCCCGCGATCGGAGTACTGCGAATTTCATTGTGATCGACGACAACCGACCTTCCATGCTCAGGAGAACCCGGGATGAAAAATAATCGAACATGCCCCAGGAAGATGACCACGGCGATCGCTCTCGCGAGCTCGTTGCTGGCAACGGACCTTGCGAGTGCGCAAGGCATCGAGGAGATCGTGGTCACCGCGCGCAAACGCGAGGAAAGCCTGCAGCAGGTGCCGATGGCAGTCGCGGCGTTCAGCGCCGAACAACTGGAGGCTGCCCAAGTCTCCAACATAACCGATCTGGAACGCATGACGCCGAACATCACGGTCAGTGACACCGGCGGCCTCATCGCCGGCGCCATCTCGGTGTTCGTGCGCGGCATCGGTAACGATCCCGGTTTCGACCAGGGCATCGGCATCTATGTCGACGATGTATATCTGAACCGCACGACCGGCGCCCTGCTCGAGACCTACGACGTCGAGCGCATCGAAGTGCTCAAGGGTCCGCAAGGGCACCTGTACGGCCGCAACACGATCGGCGGTGCGATCAAGTACGTCACGCGGCGCCCGAGCGAGGACGTCCGCGCGGAAGTGCAGGCGAAGACCGGTGAGTTCGACCTGATGCAACTCAAGGGAAGCGCTTCCGGCCCCCTGCTCGCCGACCGTCTGTACGGCACCGCGGGCTTCATGGTCAAGCAGCACGACGGCATCCAGCGCAATGCGTTCGACGGGAAGGAATTCTGGGACGCGGATTACCGCGGCTATCGCGCCGGTTTGCTCGCGAAGCTCACGGATAACCTGACGGTCTACCTTACGGGCGACTACAGCAACGACAACGCCTCGCCCCGGCTGCCGAACCGGGTTGCCGTCGGCGCAGCCACTCTGTCGGGGATCGATTTCGTGATCAGTGGTGCCAACCGGTTCCTCGGACCCGGTATCGGGCTCGTCACGACGCCGAACGATGCCTCCGTCCCCTCCGACATCGACGTGGTCAATACGGAATTCGGCAGCGAATTCGGCAGGTACGAGATCGAGACCAGGACCACCGCCCTGACCATCGAGTGGGACATCAGCGATCGGTGGCGCCTCAAGTCGGTTACCGCCGGCCGCTCCGTGGACAACGTACAGGTCTTCGACTTCGACGGCACGTCGCAGCAGTTCATCACCACGACGACGCCACGCAAGGCCGACGATTACAGCCAGGAGCTCCAGCTCAACTACAGTGGCGAGCAGCTGAACGCCGTCGTCGGGCTGTACTACCTCGACGCCGAACAGGAAAACCTGACGACCAACCCGCAGTACCCGCGCCTGCGCGCGGTGCAGACCTTCAACCGCCAGAGTCTCGCGAGCGACGAAGGGCTGGAGTCCACCTCGCTCTACGGCGCGATCGACTGGGATTTCGCCGAGAAATGGCAATTGTCGCTCGGGGGCCGCTACACCGAGGACAAGAAGGACCATATGCAACTGGCGCGAATCGACGAGGGCTTCTTCGCGCTGGCTCGATTGAGGGGATTCCCGGCCAACGCCATCGTGGCCGTCGCGCCCGGCAAGGAAACCGCTGCCGAAGCCAGCCCCATGTTCGCCGGCTGGGTCGCGAATTCACGTTTCTTCCAGCGCACGTCGACCGAAGACTTCCATGGCAAGGACAAGTGGTCCGAGTTCACGCCGAGCGCGAAACTGACCTGGTTCGCCGGCGAGAACACCATGCTCTACGCCGGCTATGCGACCGGTTTCAAGACCGGCGGCTTCAGCACCAATTCGGGCTTTCTGAGCCGCTACGACCCGGAGACCGTGGAGTCCTACACGCTCGGACTGAAGACCACGCTCGCCGGCAACTTCCGCGTGAATGCCGAGCTCTTCTACAACGACTACCAGGACAAGCAGCTCACCACGATCACGCTGACCAACGGCCGCCTGCTCTCCCTGCAGAGCAACGTCGGCAAGATGAAGACGACCGGCGGCGAGATCGAGATGAGCTGGGTTCCGGTCACGGACCTGCTGGTGGCGCTGAACGTGGGCTATCTGGACACCGACGTGGATGCCTATCCCACGCAGGACAGCGCCGGCAACCCGGTGGACATAGCGGACTTCACCGCGATCGGCTACTCACCGGAGTGGACCGCGCAGGCTCGCGTGCAGTACGGTTTCGCCATTGGCGACCTGGGACGAGTCACGGTCGGCGCGGACGTTGCCTATCGTGACGAGTCGTTCACGAACTCGCCGATCGATCTGCGTGATCCGTTGAGCCTGGTCCAGGTGCAGGAGTCGCACGAGGTCTGGAACGCGTCGGTCGCGTGGAACTCACCGAAGGAGAATTGGCGCGTGGCGCTCGAAGGGCGCAACCTCGACGACGAACGGGTACTGACCAACACCTACAAGGTCGGACCCTTCGTCACGGGTGCCTACAGCATGCCACGTACCTGGGCGCTGTCGGTGGGATACGTGTATTGAGCCAAGGGCTGCGTTGCCCTGCTACCGGCACCTGCGGTAGCAGGGTTCGCGGCCGCAACGGAGAGGACGACCGATGAAAAGACGCATCGCCGTCGCGTTGCTGGCCGGATCGCTTGCCGCGGCCCCGGCGGCGAGCGGCCAGGACACGCCCCGTCCGACGCCGCCGACGGTTACGGACGATGCGATCGTGACGATTCCCGCGTTCGCCGCCCCGTTCTCGCGCTTCGCCAGCGAACAGGCACGTCGAGCATACCTCTTCGAGCACTCACCCGCGTTCTACACGTCCCCCGTGGCGCGCATGCAGACGCTTGCGGTCGCGGAGCAGCGCCGGATCCTCGACGAACACTATCTGGGACCGTTGATTGCCAAGGCGCTCGAGCGCTTCCCCGTCACCATCGAGCCACGCACGATCGGCGGGGTCTACACGGAGGTGATCACGCCCGCGGCCGGCGTCGCGGCGGAAAAGGAAGAACGTATCCTGATCAATCTGCACGGCGGCGGCTTCACGATGGGAGCGCGCACCAACGGCCGGCTCGAATCCATTCCGGTTGCCGGGCGCGGCCGATACCGCGTCGTGGCAATCGACTATCGTCAGGGTCCGGAACATCACTTCCCAGCTGCCAGCGAAGACGTTGCCGCGGTTTACCGCGAACTCCTGAAGAGCCATCGTCCGGAGCGTATCGGACTGTTCGGCTGTTCGGCGGGCGGGTTGCTGGCGGCCCAAGCGCTGGCGCGGTTCCAGCAGGAGGGCCTTCCCGGCCCCGGAGCGGTCGGCATTTTCTGCGCCTCGGCCGGGCATCTGGGCGACGGTGACTCGGGTTACACCGCTCCGGCCCTGAATGGCCGTCCAGTTCCCCCGCCGGGATTCGCCGGCGATCTGCGACGGCTCGCCTACTTCGCGCACGCCGATCCACACGACCCGCTGGTCACCCCGGTCGATCACCCGGACGTACTGGCGAAGTTCCCGCCCACCCTGTTGGTCACGGCCACCCGTGACATGGCGATGAGTTCGGCGCTGCACACCCACCGCGAACTGGTAAAGGCAGGCGTGGCGGCGGAACTGCACGTGTGGGACGGCCTGCAGCATTTCTTCTTTGCGGATGTCGATCTGCCGGAGTCCGGCGAAGCCTTCGACGTGATGGTCGACTTCTTCGACCGGCAGCTTGGCAGGACCGATGCCGCCGCCGAGCGTGGATCGACGATCGACGATCGCGATGCGCCCGAGTGAGCGGGCGGCGTGTCCGTCGGTTCGGCCTGCGGCCGGCCATCCCGTCGACCGAACGATTCCCCGCAGGTTCGGCCTGTGGCCGAACAAGGCCACGACTGGACACCTGTCCGGGCACAGCCCGGACCTGCGCGATGCCCGCAGGTTCGGCCTGTGGCCGAAAAGGCCACGACTGGACACCTGTCCGGGCACAGCCCGGACCTACGACACGTAGGTCTGGCAATTGCCCCAGCCGGTCGCGCCGGTGGCGTGGTCGTGCACGCGGATGATGCAGTCACGGAACTGGTTCAGGCGCGCCACGCTTTCCGGCGTCGAGCAATCGGCGAAGTACTCGCCATCGACATCGAGGCGTCCGCGCCACGAACCGTGATGCCGGCCGTCGAAGCCGTGGTAGAGCCCGGCGCCCAGGTGGAAGCCGGTATCCGAGATCGCCTCGGCGCTGAGCAGCCGTTCACTGCCGTCTCCCATGCGCAGGTGGAACTCGCCACCGAGCAGGCGCTTGTTGACCGGGTCGAAGCGCAGCTTCGGCTCGATCGCGACGATCGGCTCGCGCCGTCCGTCCGCGTGCTCGAAGCCGCCCTGCATGCGCCGGTGCGAGAACCCCGGTGCGCTGTACTCGAGGAAGTACTGGTGGAAGGCGTAGGTCGAGCCGTCGGGACGCTGGAAATAGAGCGGGTTCCATACCGCCAGCGCACGCAGCCCCCGACCGTCGATCGGATCGGGCGCGAGGTCCGCGATCGGCAGGCCCACGTCCGGACGGATTCCCCAGCTGTGATCGCGCGTCATGATCCAGGTCTCCGGCGTCACCGTGACGCGCCGACCCTGCACCTCGATCCAGCCGCTGGCGACACCGGTCTGGTGGTAGCGCACCTGGTTGGCCGTGTGCCGGTAGCCGGTCAGCGTGCGCCGGTCCTCGCGCTCCTCCAGAACGCACGGCACGCTGCCCTCGAGCAGCAGATCGAAGGCGATCGGCTGTACCGCGGTCGGCTCGAGGATCACGCGGACCTGCTTCAGCGGGTCGACGATTTCGTAGCGCAACGGCCCCACGTCGACGGTGTCCGGCGCGCTCGCGAGTTCGCGGCTCGCACGCACGGTCCACTGCTCCACGCCGCGGCTGACGCCGCCGTAGCCGTCGACCACGTTGCGGTTGGTGTACTTGCCGAAGCCGAAGCCGATCGACAGCGAACCGTCGCGCGCCGCGGCCATGCCGCAGACCTTCTCGGTCCACGAGTAGTCGCTCTGCGACACGGTCGCGAAGGTGTCGACGATCTGGTGGTTGAACGATTCGTCCGCCGCCAGCAGCGGCCCGATGCTTCCGTTACTCATGCAATGATCCTGTGCCGTGGTGGCGGTGGTGCGTCGAAGAGCGCGCAGGCTACCCGCACGCGCCGACCACGGCAAGCCGCAGGCTCGACACGCCATCGATGTTCGCGCACGCGATGAATGTCCGCGACGCGCGCGAAATGCGGTTCGATCACTCGACCATGATCACGGGTGGCACACGGCTGTGGATCGATCTGCCTACAGTTGCGGCGGTGCTCCCGGTGCTGTGACCGACGTTCACCACCGCCACGGCACGCTCCATAGGCGGCGATACCCGCAAGCAGCAACATGCACACGACGACCGGGCTTGCCTGCCTCATTGTTCTCCCCACGCATGAACACGCTTTGCTCATGGTGCGCGAACAGGTGCGCGAACAGTTTCGGCCCGCTCCGCGACGACATGCCACCGCAGGTGCTGGCCGAGCAGCAGCAGAGCATGACGTTCATGGACCCACCCGCGTACGGCACGTACCGCTCGCTGGTCGACTACGCGTTCCGCCTGAAGCAACTCGAGGCACGCAAGCCCCTGATGCGACGCATTGCGCGGGAAACCGTGGACCGCGTGATCGAGCGCGGCGAGTGCGAGTTCGTCACCGAGATCGCGATGCAGATGCCGATGCGCATGATGTTCGCGCTTCTCGGCGTGCGCGACGAGGACTACGGCCAGGTGGTGAACCTCGTGAACACGCTGGCGCTGGCCGACGACCCCGAGTTCGCGGTTCGCACGCACCGACCACGGCTAGCCACGTGCTTGCGCCGCGATCGACCCTCCCCTCACACTGGCTACGATCGGGCACCGACAGGGACAAAACAATGAAAGCGAACGTGTTGCACCGCCTGGTGTGCATGATGCTCGGCCTGCTGCTGGCGGCACCCGCGCTCGCCCGCACCCCACCCGACGGCGAACAGCTCTATGCCGCGCGTTGCGCCAGCTGCCACGCCGATCCGGCCACGCGCTCGCCGGCACTCGCCACGCTGCAGCGGATGCCGCTGTCGCGGCTGCTGTCGGCGCTCGAATTCGGGCGCATGCAGGCGCAGGCCGCCGCGCTCTCGCCCGCGGAACGCCACGCCATCGCCGCCTGGCTGGGCAGTGCCGAGGATGGCGCACGTTTCGCATGGATCGAGGCGCGTCGCTGCACGCAAACGATCGCCGAACTTCCACCCGACGCCGCGGGCGACTGGGGCTTCGGCGTGCGCAACGCGCGTCACCTCGCGAGCGGCGTCACCATCGCGCCACACAACGTCGCGCGCCTCGAACTCGTGTGGTCGCTGGCGCTGCCGCAGGTCACCGATATGCGCTCGCAGCCGGTCGCGGCCGGCGAGGTGCTGTTCCTGGGCACCCAGACCGGCTCGGTGCTCGCGCTCGATGTGCTCAGCGGTTGCGTGCACTGGTCGCAGCGCGTGAGCGGCAGCGTGCGCTCGGCGCTGACGCTGGCGGCCACGCCCGACGGCGTTTCGACGCTGTTCTTCGCCGACGACCTGGGCACGGTGCACGCGCTGGATGCGCGCAGCGGGCAACGACGCTGGCAGCGCGACGTGAAGCTGTTCCCCACCACGGTGGTCAGCGGGTCGATCACGTACCACGCCGGCCGGCTGTTCGTGCCGCTGTCCTCGTTCGAGGTCGCCGCGGCGGGCATGCCGACCCACGAATGTTGCCGTTCGCACGGTGGCGTGCGCGCGCTCGACGCCACCACCGGGGGCGAACTGTGGATCTACGAGACCACCCCGGCGGCACGCCGGACCGGAACCACCTCGGCCGGCGTGCCGAGCTGGGGTCCATCGGGCGCCTCGGTATGGAGCACGCCCACCATCGACGCCCGCCGCGGCCTGCTCTACGTCGGTACCGGCGAGAATTTCTCCCGCCCCGCCACCGACACCAGCGACGCGGTGATCGCCCTAGGCATCGACGATGGACTCCCGCGCTGGCGCTTCCAGGCGTTGGCCGACGACGTCTGGAACGCCGCCTGTCAGTTGAACGGTCCGAACTGCCCGCAGGATCCCGGCCCCGACTGGGACATCGGCGCCTCGGTGGCGCTGGTCAGCGGCGACGACGGCCGCGAGCGGCTGCTGGCGGGCCAGAAATCGGGCGAGTTGTTCGTGCTCGATCCCGACGCTTCTGGCGCGCTGCTGTGGCGCCGGCGCGTTAGCCAGGGAACCGCCAACGGCGGCAACAGCGGCATCCACTGGGGCATGGCCAGCGACGGGCGTCACGTCTTCGTGCCGATTTCCGACCCCGACTGGAAGCTGGCGGGCTACACGCCGCGCCCGGGCGTGTATGCCTTCGCGGTGCGCGACGGCGCGCCGGTGTGGGAACATCCAGTGACGCGCGGCTGCGAGGTCGACCCGGCCGATGCGCCGCTCGCCGGACTCGCGGCCATGCGCACCGGCGCTACGCCACGATCACCGTGGCCGCAATGTTCGTGGTTCTACGCGCATTCGGCCGCCGCGCTGCTCGCCAACGGCATCGTCTGGGCCGGTGCGCTCGACGGCCGGGTGCGCGCGCTCGATGCGGCGAGCGGACGTGCGCTGCACGTGTTCGAAACGGCACGGCCGCTGATCGGGAGCAACGGCATCGAGGGACACGGCGGCTCGATCGACGTCGGCGGCGTGCTGCCGCACGGGCGTTACCTGTTCGTGCTGTCCGGCTACGGGATGTTCCGCCAGATGCCCGGCAACCTGCTGCTCGCCTACGCCTTGCCGTCGGATATCGCCACCCCGTAGGTCCGGGCTGTGCCCGGACATCGTTCGGCCACCGACATCGTTCGGCCACAGGCCGAACCTGCGGATGCATCGTTCGGCCACAGGCCGAACCTGCGGATGCATCGTTCGGCCACAGGCCGAACCTACGGATGCATCGTTCGGCCACGGGCCGGACCGGCCGTCAGGAACGAATGCGCAGCAGGCTCGGCCTCCACATGCCGGGGGCCTCGAAGCCGAGCAGTTCGACCGTGGTCGCCGCGATGTTCGCCAGCCCCGGCAGGTGCTCCTGGCCCGCGTGCCCGGCCGACGCCAGCGTGAGGCGGCCGCCGCTCACGTTGTCGTAAAGCACCAGCGGCACCGCATTGAGCGTGTGGCTGGTCTTCGGGCGTATGCTGCCGGCGGCATCGCGCGCCGGCTCGCCGCTCTTGCGGTCGGTCTCGAACATTTCCTCGGCGTTGCCGTGATCGGCCGTGACCAGCGCTACGCCGCCGAGCGCATCGATCACCGGCAGCAGGCGCGACAGCGCCAGGTCGACCGCCTCGACCGCCATCACCGCGGCCCAGTAGTGGCCGGTGTGACCGACCATGTCGCCGTTGGCGTAGTTGACGCGCAGCGCGCGGCTGCGCCCGCTCTTCAGTTCCTCGATCAGCGCATCGGTGATCTCGGCGGCCTTCATCCACGGCCGTTCCTCGAACGGCACGCGATCCGACGGGACCTCCAGCCAGCGCTCCAGTCCCTCGTCGAAGCGTCCGCTGCGGTTGCCGTTCCAGAAATAGGTGACGTGCCCGAACTTCTGCGTCTCGGAGATCGCGAACTGCGTGATGCCGGCGGCGCTGAGGTGCTCGCCCATGGTGTCGCGGATCGCCGGCGGCGCGACCAGGAAGCGGCGCGGGATCTGCAGGTCGCCGTCGTACTGCAGCATGCCGGCGTAACAGACGCGCGGCGTGCGCCCGCGTGCGAATTTCGTGAAATCCTCGTCGGTGAAGGCACGCGAGATCTCGATCGCGCGGTCGCCGCGGAAGTTGAAGAACACCACCGAGTCGCCGTCGTGGATCGCTCCGAGCGCGGCGCCGTCCTCCTCGATCACGAACGCGGGCAGGTCCTGGTCACCGACGCCGGGACGCTCGGCCCGGCAGGCGGCGATCGCGGCCGCGGCGCTCGCGAAGCGCCGCCCCTCGCCGTGCACGTGCGTGGCCCAGCCGCGCTCGACCATCGCCCAGTCCGCCTCGTAGCGATCCATCGTGATATGCATGCGGCCGCCGCCGCTGGCGATCCGCGCATCGAAGTCCTCCGAGCGCAGTCCGGCCAGGAAGACCTCGAAGGGCTCCACGTAGTCGAGCGCCGAGGTCGCCGGCACGTCGCGACCGTCGAGCAGCGCGTGCACGCGCACGCGGCGCACGCCAGCCCCGCGCGCCGCGACGATCAGCGCCCGCAGGTGATCGATGTGCGAGTGCACGTTGCCGTCGGAGAACAGACCCAGCAGGTGCAGCGTGCCACCGGAGCCCACGACATTGCCGACGATCTCGCGCCACGCCTCCCCGGCGAACAGGCTGCCGCCGGCGATCGCGTCGTTGACCAGCGCCGCGCCCTGCGCGTAGACCTGCCCCGAGCCGAGCGCGTTGTGGCCCACCTCAGAATTGCCCATGTCCTCGTCGCTCGGCATCCCGACCGCGGTGCCATGTGCCTTCAGCAGCGTGTGCGGGTGACTCGCGAACAGCCGGTCCAGCGTCGGCGTGTGCGCATCCGCCACCGCGTTGCCGGTGCGCGCCGTACGCGCCCCGATGCCGTCCATCACCACCGTGACCACCGGGCCGGCGACGCCCGCGAAGCGCTTCGATTTCGACAACATCCGTGGAACCTTCTGTGGGACGGGAAAGCGCGGGCTGTCAGCCGAGCAGGATATCGGCGACCGCCGCGAGGTGTTCGGGTTGCTGCATGCCGAGGATCAGCGTGCCGACCCGGCCTTCGGCGCCGAGCGCGCGCCACGCCGCGGCGCGCTCGCGGATGCGCCCCAGCGGCCCGACCAGCGCGATCTCGTCGACCAGCTCGTCCGGCACCGCCTGCATCGCCTCGAGCTTGCGGCCGGCGAGGAAATGGTCCTGGATCGCGATCGCCGCTTCCTCGTAACCCATCTCGCGTGCGTAGCGGTTGTAGAAATTCTTCTCGCGCGCACCCATGCCGCCGATGTACAGCGCGAGCATGCCCTTGACCGGCTGCCGGCACGCCTCGAGATCCTCGCCGACGACGACCGACACCGTGGGCGCCACGTCGAAGTCCGCGCGCGTCCTGCCGTCGCTGCGCCGCGCGATGCCCGCCGCGACGTGCTCCTCGATCAGGTGCGACTTCGCGGGCGACAGCCAGATCGGGAACACGCCGTCGGCCAGTTCGGCCGCCACCGCGAGGCCGGCCGGAGTGAAACTCGCGCTGTAGATCGGGATATCGGGCGTGGCCTCGAGGATCGACTTCAGCGGCTTGCCCAGCCCGGTCGCGCCCGGGCCATGGTAGGGCAACTGGTAGATCTCGCCGTCGAACTCGACCGGGCCGCGCCGTTCCATGATCAGGCGCATGATCGCGATGTATTCGCGCATCCGCGTCACCGGTTTGCCATACGGCACGCCGTGCCAGCCTTCGATCACCTGCGGGCCCGAGGCACCCAGCCCCAGCAGGAAGCGGTTGCCCGAGAGTTGCGACAGCGTCATCGCCGTCATCGCGGTATTGGCGGGGCTGCGGGCGGGCATCTGCATGATCGCGGTGCCGACGCGGATCCGCGCGGTCGAGGCGAGGATCCACGCCGCCACCGACACCGCATCCGAACCGTAGGCCTCGGCGACCCATACCGAGTCGAAGCCCGCCGCCTCCGCCTGGCGCACCAGATCGAGCGGCACCAGCGCGCGCTTGCCCGAATAACCGACCATAAGACCCAACCGCATCCGCATGTCCCCCGCGCGACGACGACCGGTAGACAATTCACACTGCGTGGATGCCGCCGGGTCGTACAAGTCGCCGGAATTATCGGTAATAATGGCCGCGAAGTCACCGCACAGGGCGAAGCCCACCCGTCATGCCGTACCCCCGCGCCGTCCCCGTTTCGAAGTCGCTTCACTCGCTCGCCCTGCTCGTCCTGCTGCTGCCGGCGCTGCTGGCGGCCGCCAAGGCGCCGGATGCGCTGACCTACGACCGCACGCAGAGCCTTGCCACGCTCGACATCATCGAACGCCTGGGCCGGCATCACTATGCGCGCGTCAGCGTCGACGACGCGCTGTCGGAGCGTCTGCTCGAGAGCTACCTGCGCAACCTCGACCCGGGCCGCAACGTGTTCCTGGGTTCCGACATCGAGGAGTTCCGCCGCCTGCGCCACGCGCTGGACAACCAGCTGCTCGGCGGCGACCCGGGCGCCGGGTTCACGATCTACCGCCGCTACGACGAGCGGCTGCGCGCACGCCTGACGCAGCTGATCGCCGAGTTGCCGCAGACGATCCGCAGCATCGACTTCACGACCGACGAAGTCCTGATCGTCGACCGCGACGCGCTGGACTGGCCCTCCGATGCGCGCGAGGCCGACGAGATCTGGCGCAAGCAGATCAAGTCCAGCGTGCTCGGACTGAAGCTGGCCGGCAAGAATATCGACGACATCGAGCAGCTGCTGCTCAAGCGCTACCGCGACCAGCTCAGGCGCATGAAGCAGGTCAACAGCGACGACGTCTACCAGCTGTACATGAACTCGTTCACCTCGCTGTTCGACCCGCACACCAACTACCTCTCGCCGCGCAGCTCCGAGAACTTCAACATGAGCATGCGCCTGTCGCTGGAAGGCATCGGCGCGGTGCTGCAACAGGACGACGAGTTCACGCGGGTCGCGCGCCTGGTCCCGGGCGGCCCGGCGGCACGCCACGGCGAACTGAAACCCTCCGACCGCATCGTCGCGGTGGGCCAGGAGAGCGCCGGCGAACCGACCGACGTGGTCGGCTGGCGCCTGGACGACGTGGTTGACCTCATCCGCGGCAAGCCGGGTACCACGGTGCGACTGGAGATCGTGCGCGGTTCGGGCGCCGCCGAGCAGCACCGCACGATCGCGATCGTGCGCGAGCGGGTGAAGCTCGAGGAACAGGCGGCGAAGAGCCGCGTGCTCGAACTGCCGGTCGGCGACACCGTGCACCGGGTCGGCGTGATCGACGTGCCGGCCTTCTACGCGGACTTCGAAGCGATGCAGCGTGGCGACCCGGACTACCGCAGCACCACGCGCGACGTGGCGCGGCTGCTGGATGAACTCCAGGGCCAGCGCGTCGAGGGCATCGTGATCGACCTGCGCGACAACGGCGGCGGTTCGCTGCAGGAAGCGCACGCGTTGACCGGCCTGTTCATCGAGTCCGGCCCCACGGTGCAGATCCGCCACAGCAACGAGCGTGTCGAGCGCAAGCAGAAGTTCCGCGACGGCGCCTACTACGCCGGGCCGCTGCTGGTACTGATCAACCGCCTCAGCGCCTCGGCGTCCGAGATCTTCGCCGGTGCGATCCAGGACTACGAACGCGGCCTGGTGGTCGGCAGCCCCTCCTTCGGCAAGGGCACCGTGCAGTCGTTGAGCCCGCTCAACCACGGCCAGCTGAAGCTCACGGAATCGAAGTTCTACCGCATCTCGGGCGAGAGCACCCAGCACCGCGGCGTGCTGCCGGACATCGAGCTGCCGTCGCTCTACGACGTTGCCGAAGTCGGCGAAAGCGCGCTCGACAACGCGCTGCCGTGGGACCGCATCGACCCGGTGCGCCACCGCAACTACCAGGACATCGCCTCGCTGCTGCCCAGCCTGCGCGAGTGGCATGCCGCGCGCGCCGACCAGGATCCCGAGCTGCGACACCTGCGCGAGGAGATCGAACTCGAGCACCGCTACGCCGCGATCCAGACCGTCTCGCTGAGCGAGTCGGTGCGGCTCGCGGAACGCGAACGTCGCCGGCAGGAGGAGCTCGCGATCGAGAACCGTCTGCGCACCGCCAAGGGGCTGGCACCGCTCGCCTCTCCGGACGAACTCGGGAACGTGTCTGCCGAGGGGGCAGAAGTCGCCGACGGGGATGCTGACGGGGATGCCGACGCGGATGCGGACACACAGGACGAGCAGGACGCGCCGGATCCGCTGTTGACCGAATCAGGACGCATCCTGCTCGATGCGATCCGCCTCGGCGAACGCCTCGCCGCCACCGACTGAGCGCCGGCGCGCGGCGCGACCGCCGCGCGTCAGCGCACTGCCTCGCGCATGGTCACGAATTCCTCGGCGGCGGTCGGGTGGATGCCGATCGTGGCGTCGAAGACCCGTTTGGTCGCACCGGCCTGCAGCGCGACCGCGAGCCCCTGGATGATCTCGCCGGCCTCCGGGCCGACCATGTGGGCGCCCAGCACGCGGTCGGTCTCGGCATCGACGACCAGCTTCATGTAGACCCGCCCGGGATTGCCGCTCAAGGTGTTGCGCAGCGGCCGGAAGCGCGTCTCGAACACCCGCACCGCACCCACGCTCGCGCGGGCACGCTCCTCGCTCAGCCCAACCGTCGCGACCTCGGGCCGCGAGAAAATCGCGGTCGGCAGGTTCTGCAACCCTACGCTGCGGGCTTCGCCACCGAACAGCGTCGATACCAGCGCCATCGCCTGCGCGGTCGCCAGCGGCGTCAGCTCCGGGCCACCGATCACGTCTCCGAGCGCGTGGATCGAAGGCACCGTGCTGCGATAGTGGTGATCGACCTCGATGGCACCATTGGCGTCGAGCCGCACGCCACAGTCCTCGAGCCCCAGATCCTGTGTCAGCGGGTGTCGGCCGGTTGCGGCGAGTACCGCATCGCCCGGGAAACGCCGGCCGTCGTGCGTGACCACCTCGAGGCTGCCGTCGGCGGCACGCTCGATCCGCTCGACGTCGGTATCGAATTCGAGCCGCATGCCGAGCGCGCGCATCTCCTCGGCGAGCACCCGGCGCAGATCCTGATCGAAATGGCGCAGGAACAGCGGGCCGCGGTAGAGCAAGGTGGTTTCGGTACCGAGCGCGTGCAACACGCCGGCGAGTTCGACCGCGATGTAACCGCCACCGATCAGCAGCGCGCGCCGCGGCCGGGCGGGGAGCGAGAAGAACTCGTTGGAGGTGATCAGGTGTTCGCGTCCCGGGATCTCCGGCACCCGGGGCCACGCACCGGTGGCGACCAGGATATGGCGCGCGCGCCAGTTGCGCCCGCCGACCGCCACGGTGTGCGGATCGAGCAGCCGCGCCCGGCCTTCGACCAGCGCCACGCCGCGCGCCTCGAGCAGCGAGCGGTAGATACCGTTCAGGCGCGTGATCTCGCGGGCCACGGCGTCGCGCAACGTCGCCCAGTCGAATGCAGCCTCGGCAGGCTGCCAGCCGAAGCCAACCGCGTCACGGAACTCCCCGGCGCAGTCGGCCGCGTAGACGAACAGCTTTTTCGGGATGCACCCGACGTTGACGCAGGTGCCGCCGATGCGCCCCGTCTCCGCGATCGCCACCCGCGCGCCCAGCGCCGCCGCGGTGCGCGCCGCGCGCACCCCGCCGGAGCCGGCACCGATCACGAACAGATCGACATCGAATCCGTCCATCACCGGCACCTCACCCGACTCCGGCTCTCAGGCATCGAGCTCCACGCGCGAGGCGGCGCGGCGGTCCCGGCGGGCTCGCAACTCCAGCGGCCCGTTGCGTTTGTCGCGGCGCTGCCGCCGCTCCGGTTGCACGCGGCGCTCCACGACCGGGCGTTCGGGCTCGGCCTTGAGCCGCGCTGCCGCCGCCGCGCGACGCACACGCACTTCGTCGTCCAGTGCAACCGCTGGCGGCGTGACGATGGGCTGGATGCGGGGGGTATCGATGGGCATGACCGGCCTCCCTCGGGCAGCGGCGGGTCAATACAGTATCGGCGCTCATGGGAAAAACTTGATGTGAATTCTTGCAATCAGACATATTAGTCTTCATATTCAATATGTTAAAACACATTCCTCACAAATGGTATCAACCTTGATCCTTTCCCTCACCGGGTCGAAACCACTGCAGACGTGCGTGCAACCCAACCACCGTGCCGACGATCGTCAGCGTGGGCGCCCGCAAGCCCGAGGTCGCGAGCGCCCGCGGCATTTCGCGCAACGTTGAAACCAGCACCCGTTGCGCCGGTGTGGTGCCCTGCTGGATCAGCGCCACCGGCGTGTCCGGCGTCAGGCCGTGCGCGATCAGTTGCCCGCAGATCACCGGCAACCCAACCAATCCCATGTAGAACACCAGCGTCTGCCCCGGTCGCGCCAGCGCCTCCCAGTCCAGGTCCACACTGCCGTCGCGCAGATGGCCGGTCACGAAACGCACCGACTGCGCGTGGTCGCGATGGGTGAGCGGGATCCCCGCGTAGGCCGCGCACCCCGAGGCCGCCGTGATGCCCGGCACGACCTGGAACGGAATACCCGCGTCGGCGAGGTGCTCGATCTCCTCACCGCCGCGGCCGAAGATGAACGGGTCGCCGCCCTTGAGGCGCAGCACGCGCTTGCCGAGCCGCGCCTGCTCGGCCAGCAGTTCGTTGATGCGCGGCTGCGCGACCGCGTGCGCACCGCGCGTCTTGCCGACGTACACGCGTTCGGCCTCGCGGCGCACCAGCGCGAGCACCTCCGGAGCGACCAGCCGGTCGTAGAACACGATGTCGGCCTGCTGCATCAGGCGCAGCGCGCGAAAACTGAGCAGGTCCGGGTCACCCGGCCCCGCCCCCACCAGGTAGACCTCCCCCTGCGGCGCTTCGCCGCCCGTCGCGACCTCCTGCGCAAGCAGGCGTTCGGCCCCCGCCTCGTCGCCGGCGAGCACGCGTTCCGCGGCCGGACCGTTCACCAGGCGCTCCCAGATCCGCCGGCGCACAGCCTCCGCCGGCACGCGCTCACGCAGCCAGTCGCGGCGCGACCCCAGGAATCCCGCGAGGCGCCCCAGCCCCGCCGGCAGCATCGCCTCGAGCCGTGCCCGCAACGCCCGCGCGAGCACCGGCGCCCGCCCCCCGGTGGAGAACGCCACGATCACCGGCGAGCGGTCGACCACCGCGGGCAGGATGAAGCTGCAGAGTTCCTGGCGGTCGGCCACGTTGACGGGCAGCGCACGCGCCACTGCGGCCCGCTGCACTGCCGCGTCTACCTCCGCCACACCGGTGGCGACGATCGCCAGCACCACGCCGTCGAGGTGCTGTGGCGCGAACCGGCCCGGATGGCACTCGCCGCCGCTTGCGGCCACCAGCTGCGCGAGCTCGGGCAGGATCCGCGGCGCGACCACGCGCAGCCGCGCTCCGACTGCGGCCAGCAGCTCGGCCTTGCGCAAGGCGACCCGGCCGCCGCCGACCAGCAGCGCGGTGCGCCCGCGCAGATCGAGGAATACCGGCAGGTAGTCCACGCGGGTGGCTCAGGGCGCCAGGATGCGCGCGACGCCACCCATCCACGGTGCCAGCGCCGCCGGCACGGTGACACTGCCGTCGGCGTTCTGGTTGTTCTCGAGGATGGCGACCAGCGTGCGCCCCACCGCCAGTCCGGAGCCGTTCAGCGTGTGCAGCAGTTCGGGCTTGCCGGTCGCCGGGTTGCGCCAGCGCGCCTGCATGCGTCGCGCCTGGAAGTCCCCCATGTTGCTGCACGAGGAAATCTCGCGGTACTTGCCCTGCCCCGGCAGCCAGACCTCCAGGTCGTAGGTCTTGCGCGCCGCGAAGCCCATGTCGCCGCCGCACAGCACGATCCTGCGGTACGGAAGCTCGAGCGCACGCAGCACCGCCTCGGCATGTCCGGTCAGTTCCTCGAGCGCGCCCTCCGACTGCTCCGGGCGCACCAGTTGCACCAGCTCGACCTTCTCGAACTGGTGCTGGCGGATCATGCCGCGCTGGTCGCGCCCGTAGCTGCCGGCCTCGCTGCGGAAGCACGGCGTGTGGCAGACGTAGCGGCGCGGCAGCGAGGCGGGCGCCTCGTCGATCGCATCGCGCGCGAGGTTGGTCACCGGCACCTCGGCGGTGGGGATCAGGTAATAGCCCTCGCCGGAACCGAGCCGGAACAGGTCCTCGGCGAACTTCGGCAGCTGCCCGGTGCCGAACAGCGCGTCGGCGTTGACCAGGTACGGAACGTTGAGTTCCTCGTAGCCATGGCGGCCCGTGTGCAGGTCGAGCATGAACTGGATCAGCGCGCGGTGCAGCCGCGCGAGCTCGCCGCGCAGCACCACGAAGCGCGAACCGGCCAGGCGCGCGCCGGCATCGAAATCCATCGCCGCGCCGCGCGCACCGAGGTCCACGTGGTCGCGCACCGGGAAGTCGAACACGCGTGGCGTGCCCCAGCGCGCGATCTCGACGTTGTCGTCCTCCCCGGTGCCGGCCGGAACGTCCGGCGCCGGCAGGTTGGGAAGCGTGGCGAGAAAGGCGTCGAGTTCGGCGTGCACCACCTCGGTCTCCTCGAGCAGGTGCTCGAGCGCCCGGTTGATATCCTCGAGTTCGGCCCCCGCCCGCGCGCGCGCCTCCTCGACCGGCACGCCCTCGCGCACCAGTTCACCGATACGTTTCGACGCCTGGCGGCGCGCGTTCTGCAGGCGCTGCGACTCCACGTCGCAACCCTTGCGACGCTCCTCGAGCGCACGGTACGCGGCCACGTCCAGCACGAAACGCTTGCGGGCCAGTTCACGCGCCACCGCCTCGGCATCCTGGCGCAGCATCTTCACATCGATCATCGACAACTCCTCAGGCAGACCACAGCAGACGCGCGACACCGATTCCCGCCCAGGCACCACCCACGCAGACCAGCACGCTCAGCAGCACGTTGGCGATCGCCTGCGTCGCGTACCCGTGCTCGAGCAAGGTCACGGTCTCGAGCGAGAAGGTCGAGAACGTGGTGTACGAGCCCAGGAAACCGACCATCAGGATGCTGCGC
>WBZY01000057.1_pt1 | contig 129075 bp, 115 predicted proteins | sample 5204191 | NCBI WGS metagenome assembly WBZY01 (sample SAMN12344363, study PRJNA552823) | activated sludge metagenome | biome: Activated sludge suspended growth; feature: Anammox Sidestream; material: Wastewater; isolation source: activated sludge from anammox sidestream of wastewater treatment... | reverse complement strand
GGCGTCGAATACCGGTTCGCGGTTGAACAGCTGCACGTAACGCTCGAGCCGCGGCGGCGCGCTGCCGGTGAGGTCCACGCGTTCGAGCGGCAACGGGTGGCCGATCAGCCAGCCGCAGAAGCGATGCCACATCGACAGTCCGCAGGCCGCCGCGGCGGCCGACATCGGCGGCGGCGGATCGTCGCCGGCACGCGGCTCCGGCGCGACGACCACGCCGAGCCGCGCGGAGTCGCCCTGCAGCGTGAGCCGCAGCGCCAGCCTCCCGTCGTAGAACACCTCGTGGAATTCGATCATGCGACGTATCGCTCGCCCCAGGTCGGCGCAACCGGGCAGCGTGTAGCACATCATGCGGAACGCACCGGGCTTCATGCCCATTTCGCGGCGCAGACCGAAACTCTCGTCCTGCAGCGCGGTCATCACGTACTGATACAGACGGCTGTAGGCGAGCGTCGGGATCTCGCTGCGGTAGCCCGGCGCGGCGGCGTCGCAGACGTCGAAGCCGATGCCGGCGGCGCGCATCGAGTGCGCCGGATCGATGCCGCGCTCGCCCAGAATGCGCGCCAGCGAGGCGGCGAACTGGGTCGGGACGAGCTCGGCAGCGGATTCCTGAGGATTCATCGTGCGGGCAGCGGCAGCCGGATGGACGTCGTGGACGGGCGCACATTATGCCAAAGCGGCGGGCCCGCCGGCCACGCGCTGCGCGGGGCTGGCATATACTTCGGAGCGACCCGCCGCCACGGCGGCCACACGGAGCGAGCCCGCCCGCCCATGGAACAATCGCGCTTCGACATCGTGTTCCGCGGCGAGACGGCGCCGGGCGTCGCGCGCGAGGCCGTCGCCCGCAACCTGGTGCAGGTGTTCCGCACGACACCGGAGACCGTCGCACGCCTGCTCGACGGCGGCACGCACACGCTCAAACGCGGCCTGGATGCCGACACGGCGCAGAAGTACCGCGCTGTTCTCGAGCGCGCCGGGGCGATCGCGGTGCTGGTTCCCGTTGCACCGGAGCCGGTGACGGAACCCGCGGTCCCGGCAGAGCTGACACTGGCGCCGGCCGGCGCCGACGTGCTGGCCGCACACGAGCGCCGCCGCAGCACCGCCACCGCGCCCGACACCGCGCATATCGAACTGGCCCCGGCGGGTGCCGATCTGGACCCTGGCACGCGCGCTGCGCCACCGCCTCCACCCGACACCAGCCGGATCAGCCTGGCGGAGCCGGGTGAGCGGCTCGCGCCGCCGGCGCCGCCGCCTCCCGCGGCCCCCGACACCTCGCACCTCACGGTGGCGCCACCGAACACCCCGCTCGGTGCTGCGGCACGCCCGGCGCCGCCGGTCCCGCTGCCCGATATCAGCGGGCTGGAGCTGCTGCCGCCGACGTGAGTTCGCCGCGCGCGGGCTGGCGCGGCAGGCGCATCACCACGCGCAGCCCCGGCGCGTTGTCGCCCAATTCGATGCTTCCCCCGTGCAGGTTGCCGACCGCGCGCACCAGGCTCAGCCCCAGGCCGTTGCCCGGATAGCCGCTGCGGCTCGCCTCGACGCGATAGAAACGCTCGAACACGCGCTCGCGCTCGGCCGGCGGGATGCCCGGGCCGTCGTCGGCGAACTCGAGTTCCACCGTCTCCGGCGCGCAGCGCATCGTCACCTCGATGTGCCCATCGCGCTTGATCGCGTTGTCGAGCAGGTTCGCGCAGGCCTGGAACAGCAGGTCGCGATCGAACACGCCCGGGCACGCCGGCGGCAGGTCGATGCACACGGTCTGGTGCTTCTCGGCCGCCAGCGGCTCGTAGAATTCGCACACGTCGCGCACGATCAGCGCGATGTCGGTGGGCGCGAAACCCGAGCGGGCGCCGCCGGCCTCGATCTGCGCGATGCGCAACAGCGCGTTGAACGTCGCCAGCAGATCGTCGGACTCCTGCAGCATCCCGGCCACCGCCTCGCCGCGCGCCTCGCGGTCGTCGAACTCGAGGCGCGCGATGCGGTTGCGCAGGCGCGTGAGCGGGGTGCGCAGATCGTGCGCGATGTTGTCGGACAACTGTTGCAGATTCGCCATCAACTGCCCGATACGGTCGAGCATATGGTTGAAATTGACGATCAGGCGCCGGAAATCGTCGTCGCGGTTGTCCTCGAGCACCGGGATGCGCTGGCTGAGGTCGCCGGCGAGGATCGTCGCGATGCTGTCGTTTACTTCACTGATCAGGCGCTTGAGGCGCATCGACAGCAGCGCGGCGCCGATCGCGCCGACGATGATCGTCGCCAGCATCGCCTGCAGCAGCACGGTCAGCGCGAGACGCAGGAACTCGCTGATGTCCTTGTAGTGGCGCGCGACCAGCAGCCGCGAGCCGTCGTCGAAATGCCTGCCGGAACCGATGAAATCGATCGCGGCCGGCGCTCCGGTGACCTCCTCGAGCGCGTGCTCGAGTCCGACCCACTCCTTGCCCTCGCCGATGCGTTCCGGCCAGCGGGACAGGTTTCCTGCGACCTTGCCGCCTTCGGCATCGACCAGCAGGTAGAACAGCCGCGGCACGCCCGCCGCCTGCACGCGCTCGCCGATCGCAGCGGCGGTCGCGGACCGGCCCCCTTCGGCATGGACGCTCGCGAGCGCCTCCTGCTCGGCGCCGATCAGCGCATTGAGATCGCGGAAGTAGCCGAACGTGACCCAGCCGTAGCCGATCGCCAGCACGACGAACACCGCCAGGCTGACCCCGGTGAGGTACAGCACGGCATAGCGGAAGGTCTCAGCGTGCAGGATCCGGCTCGGGTTCATCGAGCATGTATCCGGCGCCACGTACGGTCTTCAGCAGCGGACGGTCGAATTCCTTGTCGAGCTTCTGCCGCAGCCGGCTGATATGGACGTCGATCACGTTGGTCTGCGGATCGAAATGGTAGTCCCATACGTTCTCGAGCAGCATGGTGCGCGTGACCACCTGCCCCGCGTGCTTCATCAGGTACTCGAGCAGGCGGAACTCGCGCGGCTGCAGGTTGAGCGCGCGTCCGGCGCGCACCACCTTGTGCGACAGCAGATCCATCTCGAGATCGGCCACGCGCAGCCGCGTGACCGCCGACGAGGCGTCCTTGCGCCGCAGCAGCACCTCGATGCGCGCGAGCAGCTCGGCGAACGCGAACGGCTTCACGAGGTAGTCGTCCCCGCCGGCCTTCAGCCCCTTGACGCGATCGTCGACCTCGCCGAGCGCGCTGAGGATCAGCGCCGGCGTATGGTTGTCGGCGCCGCGCAGCGTGCGGATGATCGACAGCCCGTCCATGCCGGGCAGCATGCGGTCGACGACCAGCGCGTCGTAGTCCTCGGTGCTCGCGCGCAGCAGCCCCTGCTTGCCGTCGCAGGCCTGGTCGACCGTGAACCCGCTCTCGCGCAGGCCGCGCACGATGTACTCCTGCACGCTGGCGTCGTCCTCGATCACCAGAATCCGCATCTCGTTTGCTCCCTGGACACACCGCTGCGCCGCCTGCACTCCCATCCCCGCGATCCTCGCCCCGGTTTCCGATGGCGGGAATTCTGCCGTGCGGGGACTAAACGGCGTTTTGCGCCGCGCTTACCTTTTGGTAACGTGCGCCGGTTCCCGCCCGCCACCCACGTGGCGGGTAGATACCTGACGCCGGCGCGATACTACCATGAGCACTGATCCTTCCGACCCGCCCGGGGTGAGCACGCCGGGCCTCGCGCGGCGCCTCGCCGCGATGCTCTACGACAGCTTCCTGCTGTTCGCGGTCGGCTGGAGCGTGACCGCGCTGGCGGTGTTCGTGCGCGCCGTGACCGTGGGCGCCGGCACGATCCAGGCGAGCGGTCACGCGGCCGTCTCCGGGCCGCTGCTGCAAGTAGCGCTCGCCGCGGCGATCGTGCTGTTCTTCGGCTGGTTCTGGACCCGCTCGGGCCAGACGCTGGGTATGCAGGCGTGGCGGCTGCGCGTGCAGCAAGCCTCGGGAGAACCGGTCACGTGGCGCCAGGCGCTGGTACGCCTCGGTTGCGCCTGCGTATCGCTGCTCGCGCTGGGCGCCGGCTACTGGTGGGCGCTGATCGACCGCGACGGCTGCACCTGGCACGACCGCTGTTCCGGAACGCGCGTGGTGCTGCTCCCCAAACAGCGCTGAACCATCCCCCCGGTTATAATCCGCCGCCGACCCCGGGGGCACGGAAACGCAGGAGTTGCCATGGAGATCACGACCCGACACGTCAAGGATGCGGCTGCCGAGCGTTGCGCCTGCCTGGTGCTGCCGGTGGCCGACAGCGGCAAGCCCGGCGCGCTCACCGCAGCCATCGACCGCGCCAGCGGCGGCGCGCTGACGCGGCGGATGCGCAGCGAGCATTTCAAGGGAGCAGTCGGCAAGAGCCTGCTGCTGCACGAACCGCAGGGCCTCGCCGCAGCGCGCGTGCTGCTGCTCGGCTGCGGCGACCCGCGCAAGCTCGACACCACGGCGCTGCGCAAGGCACTGCAGCACGCACTCGGCGCGCTGCAGGCCAGCGGCGCCACCGATGCCAGCTTCCTGCTCGACGACCTCGCCACCGCCGGGCACGGCCACGAACAGCTGGCGTTGCAGCTGGCGCTGCTGGCCGGAGCCAGCAGCTACCGCTACACGCACACGCTCTCGCGGCCCGAACCCGCCCCGCGCCTCGGCAAGGTGGTGTTCGCCAGCACGCAGAAACCCTCGGCGCGCACCGTCCGCGCGGCGGCCGAAGGCCAGGCGATCGCCGCCGGCGCCAATCTGGCGCGCGAGCTCGGCAACCTGCCGGCAAACATCTGCACGCCCGGCCACCTCGCGGCACAGGCCCGGGCTCTCGCCGGACGGCACCCGCAGCTGCACTGTCGCGTGCTCGACGAGAAGAAAATGAAGGAGCTCCGCATGGGTGCGCTGCTGTCGGTGACCGCGGGAACCCGCGAGCCGGCCAAGCTGATCGTGCTCGAGTACCGGGGCGGCGCACGCCGCGAGCGCCCGCACGTGCTGGTCGGCAAGGGCATCACCTTCGATTCCGGCGGCATCAGCCTGAAGCCGGGCGCCGCGATGGACGAGATGAAGTTCGACATGTGCGGCGCCGCCAGCGTGCTCGGCACGCTCGAGGCGATCGCGCGGCTGCAACCCCGGCTCAACGTGGTCGGCATCGTGGCGGCCTGCGAGAACCTGCCGAGCGGCACCGCCACGCGCCCCGGCGACGTGGTGAAGAGCATGGCCGGAACGACGATCGAGATCCTCAACACCGATGCCGAAGGCCGCCTGATCCTCTGCGACGCACTGCACTACGCGCAGCGCTTCCAGCCGGCGTCGCTGATCGACATCGCGACGCTCACCGGCGCCTGCGTGGTCGCGCTCGGCAAGCACGCCAGCGGGTTGTTCGCCAACGACGAGGAACTGGCCGCGCAGCTGCTGGCGGCCGGCGAGGCCACGCACGACCGCGCCTGGCGCATGCCGCTGTGGGAGGACTACCAGGAGCAGCTGAAGAGCAACTTCGCCGACGTGGCGAACGTCGGCGGCCCGGCCGCCGGCAGCGTGACCGCGGCGTGCTTCCTCGCCCGCTTCACCCGCGAACAGCGCTGGGCGCATCTGGACATCGCGGGCACCGCCTGGGAACAGGGCGCCGCGAAGGGTGCCACCGGGCGCCCGGTGGCGCTGCTCGCGCGCTACCTGCTCGAGCGTGCCGGATCCGCGAAGAAGCCACCCGCGGGCGCGCGCGGGTGACCCGGGTCGATTTCTACCTGCTGCCGGTCGCCGAACCGCACGGCAAGCTCAGCTTCGCGTGCCGGCTGGCCGAAAAGGCGTTCCGCGACGGCCGCCAGGTGCACGTGCACGCCAGCGACGCCGGCGAGGCCGCCGCGATCGACGCGCTGCTGTGGTCGTTCCGCGACACCGCCTTCGTGCCGCACCGGCGTATCGATGCCTCCGGCACCGAGCCGGCGCCGGTGCTGATCGGCTGGGGCGAGGAACTCTCAGGCCATCACGACGTGCTGATCAACCTGACGCAGGAGGTGCCGCCGCTGTTCGGGCGCTTCGACCGCGTGGCCGAGATCGTGCTCGACGACCCCACGCTGCGCGCGGCGAGCCGCGAACGGTGGCGCTTCTACAAGGAGCGCGGCTATCCGCTGGCGCACCACGACCTGCAGCATCTGCGAGGGGGCGCACCCGATGACGTCTGACGCGGGCGCCACCCGGCGCGAACTGATCGAGGAACTGGACTCGCTGAGCGCCACGCTGGAGCGCGCGTGGCACGAAGTCGCTCCCGGCGAGGATCCGCGCATCCCGGTGCTGATCGACGTGGTGGAGACCGGCGTGGCGACGCCCGCGGACGTGCCGGCCGCGCTGCCCGACGACGCACCGCCCGCCGCCGCGCAGCCACCAGCCACGCAACCAGCCGCATCCGACGCCGTGACAGCACTGGTCGACGATCTGGTGGCCGAATGGCTCCCGGTGCTGGCGGCCGAGCTGCGCGCCCGGCTGCTCGAGCGTGCGCTCGCAGGGCGCGGCGGCACAGCGCAACCCGGCCGCGCGCAACGCTGACATCCTTCAATTTCCGCCCGCCCGCAGGCGTCCGCGAACCACGAACCGAGACCATGGAAAAGACCTACAGCCCGGAGCAGATCGAAAGCCGCTGGTACGAGGAATGGGAGCGCCGCGGCTATTTCCGCCCCGGCGGCACCGGCACGCCGTACTGCATCGTGATTCCGCCGCCGAACGTCACCGGCAGCCTGCACATGGGACACGCGTTCCAGCAGACGATCATGGATGCGCTGATCCGCTACCACCGCATGCGTGGCCACAACACGCTGTGGCAGGGCGGGACCGACCACGCCGGCATCGCGACGCAGATGGTCGTCGAGCGCCTGCTGGCCGCCGAGGGCACCGACCGCGTGACGCTGGGGCGCCAGGAGTTCACGCGCCGCGTCTGGGAATGGAAGGAACACTCCGGCGGCACGATCACTCGGCAGCAGCGCCGGCTCGGCAACTCGGTGGACTGGACGCGCGAACGCTTCACGATGGACCCGGATCTTTCGGAGGCGGTGCGCGAGGTGTTCGTGCGCCTGTACGAGGAGGGCCTGATCTACCGCGGCAAGCGTCTCGTGAACTGGGACCCCAAGCTGCACACGGCGATCTCCGACCTCGAGGTGGTGCAGGAGGAGGAAGACGGCCACCTGTGGCACCTGCGCTACCCGCTGGCCGACGGCAGCGGCGAACTGGTGGTCGCAACCACGCGCCCGGAAACCATGCTCGGCGACGTCGCGGTCGCAGTGCACCCGCACGACGAACGCTACCGCCACCTGGTAGGACGCAGCGTGCTGCTGCCGCTCGCGGAGCGCGCCATACCGGTGATCGCCGACGACTACGTCGATCCGGCCTTCGGCACCGGCTGCGTGAAGATAACGCCGGCGCACGACTTCAACGACTACGAGGTCGGGCGGCGCCACGATCTGGAACCGATCAACCTGTTCACCATCGACGCGGTGCTTAACGACAACGCGCCGCCGCCGTACCGCGGCCTCGAGCGCTTCGCCGCACGCGCGCGCATCATTGCGGACCTGGAGGCGCGCGGGCTGCTCGCGAAGACCGAAAAGCACCGCCTCAAGGTGCCGCGCGGAGACCGCAGCGGCGTGGTGATCGAGCCCTACCTGACCGACCAGTGGTTCGTCGCGACGCGTTCGCTGGCGGAGCCCGCGCTGCGCGCGGTCGAGGACGGGCGCATCGAGTTCGTGCCGAAACAGTGGGAGAACACCTACTTCGCGTGGATGCGCGACATCCAGGACTGGTGCATCTCGCGCCAGCTGTGGTGGGGGCACCAGATCCCGGCCTGGTACGACGCCGCCGGCAACGTCTACGTCGGCCGCAGCGAAGCCGAGGTGCGCGCGTGCCACGCGCTCGGCGAACTGCCGCTCACGCAGGACGCCGACGTGCTCGATACCTGGTTCTCCTCGGCACTGTGGACCTTCTCCACGCTGGGCTGGCCGCACGACACCGCCGAGCTGCGCAGCTTCCACCCGACCGACGTGCTGGTCACCGGCTTCGACATCATCTTCTTCTGGGTCGCGCGGATGGTCATGATGACCCTGAAGTTCATCGGCGAGGTGCCGTTCCGCAAGGTCTACGTGACCGGGCTGATCCGCGACGAGCATGGCCAGAAAATGTCCAAGTCGAAGGGCAACGTGATCGACCCGCTCGACCTGATCGACGGCATCGGCGTCGAGGAACTGGTGGCCAAGCGCACCGCCGGCATGATGCAGCCGCAGCTCGCGCAGAAGATCGCCGCGGCCACCCGCCGCGAGTATCCGCAGGGAATCCGCGCCCACGGCACCGACGCGCTGCGCTTCACGCTGTGCGCACTCGCCTCGACCGGGCGCGACATCAAGTTCGACATGGGGCGGCTCGAGGGTTACCGCAACTTCTGCAACAAGCTGTGGAACGCGGCGCGCTTCGTGCTGATGCACACCGGGGGCAAGGACTGCGCGCACGCCGGGGACAGCGCGGTCGCGCCCTCGCTGCCCGACCGCTGGATCGTCTCGCGACTGCAGCAGACGATCGCCGACGTGGAGCGCGCGCTGGCGGGCTTCCGTTTCGACCTCGCCGTGCAGGCGATCTACGAGTTCACGTGGAACGACTACTGCGACTGGTACCTCGAACTCGTCAAGCCGGTGCTCGGCGCCGGCGGCGATGCTGGCGGCGCGCGCGTGGCGCGACGCACCCTGCTCGAGGTGCTGGAGACGGTGCTGCGCCTCGCGCACCCCTTCGTGCCGTTCATCACCGAGGAGATCTGGCAGCGTGTGGCGCCGCTCGCGGGGCGCGCCGGCGCGACCTTGATGCTCGCCCCCTACCCCGTCGCCGACGCCACGCGCATCGACGAGGCGGCGAACGCCGACATCGTCTGGCTGCAGCAGGTGATCGTGGCGGTGCGCAACATCCGCGGCGAACTGGGCATCCCGCCCGGCAAGCCACTCGACCTGCTGGCACGCAACGGCACTCCCGAGGACCACCGCCGCCTCGGGGAACATCGCGCGCTGCTGCATGCGCTGGCCCGGCTCGCGAGCAGCGAGACCATCGACGACGCCGAAGCGCCGCCCGCAGCCACCCAGATCGTAGGCCAGCTCGAGTTGCTGGTGCCGCTGGCCGGACTGATCGACATCGCCGCCGAACGCGAGCGCCTCGGGCGCGAATCCGCGAAGCTGGGCCAGGAAGTCGAGCGGCTCGCGGTGCGCCTGGGCAACGAGGGCTTCACGGCGAAGGCGCCGCCTGCGGTGGTCGAGCGCGAACGGGCACGGCTCGCCGAGATCACGGCCGCCCGCGATACGCTGCTCGCGCAGCTCGCGGCGCTGGGCAGCGAGGAGTAACAGTAACGGCCACCACTGCACAACGCGCGCGGGAATCTTGCTAGAATCGCGTCGTCAGGGGGGGTCCATGCACGCGGCGCGCACCAGCGGTCGCCACAGCGAGCCGCGCGCAGGCGCGCGGTCGGGCTTTCTGCGTCATCGTCATCCACGGAAATCGCAATGACTCATCCAACTGCCGCCGAGCATCCGGTCTACAACTACAAGGTGGTCCGGCAATTCACGATCATGACCGTGGTGTGGGGGATCGTCGGCATGCTGGTCGGCGTGGTGATCGCCGCCCAGCTCGCCTTCCCCGCACTGAACTTCGACTCGCAGTGGCTGCACTTCGGCCGCCTGCGTCCGCTGCACACCAACGCGGTGATCTTCGCCTTCGGCGGTTCGGCGCTGTTCGCCACCTCCTTCTACGTGGTGCAGCGCACCTGCCAGGCGCGCCTGATCTCCGACCGTCTGGCGAGTTTCGTGTTCTGGGGCTGGCAGCTGGTGATCGTGCTGGCGGCGATCACGCTGCCGCTGGGGTACACGTCCTCGAAGGAATACGCGGAACTCGAATGGCCGATCGATGTACTGATCACGGTCGTGTGGGTCGCCTACGCGATCGTCTACTTCGGCACCATCGCGCGCCGCAAGACCTCGCACATCTACGTCGCGAACTGGTTCTTCGGCGCCTATATCATCACCATCGCGGTGCTGCACGTGATCAACAGCCTCGCGATCCCGGTCAGCCTGACCAAGTCGTATTCGATCTACCCGGGCACCATCGACGCCATGGTGCAGTGGTGGTATGGCCACAACGCGGTCGGCTTCTTCCTGACCGCCGGTTTCCTCGGGATCATGTACTACTTCGTGCCGAAGCAGGCCGAGCGGCCGGTCTACTCGTACCGGCTCTCGATCGTGCACTTCTGGGCGTTGATCGCGATCTACATGTGGGCCGGCCCGCACCACCTGCACTACACCGCGCTGCCCGACTGGGCGCAGAGCCTCGGCATGGTGATGTCGCTGATCCTGCTCGCACCGAGCTGGGGCGGCATGATCAACGGCCTGATGACGCTGTCGGGCGCCTGGCACAAGCTGCGCACCGACCCGACGCTGCGCTTCCTGATCGTATCGCTGTCGTTCTACGCGATGTCGACCTTCGAAGGCCCGATGATGTCGATCAAGACCGTCAACGCGCTCTCGCACTACACCGACTGGACCATCGGACACGTGCATTCCGGCGCACTCGGCTGGGTGGCGATGGTCACGATCGGCGCCATCTACCACCTGATCCCGCCGCTGTGGGGCCGCAAGGAGATGCACAGCGTGGCACTGATCAACACGCACTTCTGGCTGGCGACGATCGGCACCGTGCTCTACATCGCCTCGCTGTGGGTCAACGGCATCATGCAGGGCCTCATGTGGCGCGCCTACAACGACGACGGCACGCTCACCTACAGCTTCGCCGAGTCCGTCGCGGCCAGCTATCCGGGCTACATCGTGCGCCTGATCGGCGGCGCCATGTTCTTCCTCGGGATGGTGGTGATGGCATGGAACACCTGGAAGACGGTTTCCCCCGGCGCCGCTCCGGCCGCCGAACCCCGTGTCCAGCCCGCCTGAGGAGAGCGCACCATGCAGCACGAGAAGATCGAGAAGAACATCGGCCTGATGATCGTGCTGATCGTCGTGGCGATCAGCTTCGGCGGACTGGTCGAGATCGTTCCGCTGTTCTTCCAGAAGGAAACCACCCAACCGGTGGCCGGGCTGAAGCCGCTGACGGCGCTGCAGCTCGAGGGCCGTGACATCTACATCCGCGAAGGCTGCAACGTCTGCCACTCGCAGATGATCCGGCCGCTGCGCGCCGAGACCGAGCGCTACGGCCATTATTCGGTGGCCGGCGAGTTCGTCTACGACCACCCGTTCCTGTGGGGATCGAAGCGCACCGGCCCCGACCTCGCGCGCGTCGGCGGGCGCTACAGCGACGACTGGCACCGTGCGCACCTGCTGAATCCGCGCGACGTGGTCCCCGAATCGAACATGCCCGGCTTCCCGTGGCTGTTCGAGAACGACATCGACAGCCGCCACACCGCCGCCAAGCTGCGTGCGCTGCGCCGCATCGGCGTGCCGTACACCGACGAGGACATCGCCGGCGCCGAGGCGGCGGTCGCGGGGAAGAAGGAAATCGACGCGGTGCTGGCGTACCTGCAGCAACTCGGCACGCTGATCAAGAGCACTCGCTGAGGCGCCCCGGCATGGACAAGGGTGACCTGCTCGGCATTGCCACGCTGCTCGCGATGGCAGCGTTCATCGGGGTGTGCGTCTGGGCATGGAGCGACAAGCGCAAACAGCGGTTCGACGAGGCGGCGCAACTGCCGTTCGCCGACGAACCGGAACGGACCAGCAAAGGTGGAAGCGATGACTAGTTTCTGGAGCGGCTACATCATCGTCCTGACGACGATCACGATCATCGGCACGGTGCTGCTGCTGTTCGGCAACCGCAACCGTCCCGCGGACTCGCAGGCCAAGACCGGGCACGTCTACGACGGCATCGAGGAATACGACAACCCGCTGCCGGCGTGGTGGCTGTACCTGTTCGTCGCGACGATCGTGTTCGCTATCGGCTACCTGGTCGCGTATCCCGGCTTCGGCAGCTTCAAGGGCGTGCTCGGCTGGTCCGGCGTGGGCCAGTGGGAGAACGAGGTCGCGGATGCCAAACGCAGGTACGAGCCGGTGTTCGCCGCCTGGCGCGACCAGCCGATCGCCGGGATCGCGGCCGACCCCAAGGCGGTGCGCATGGGCCAGCGCATCTTCGCCAACGAGTGCTCGCAATGCCACGGCGCCGACGCGCGCGGCGCGCAGGGTTTCCCCAACCTCACCGACCAGGACTGGATCTGGGGCGGGGACGCGGACACGATCCACACCACGATCGTCAACGGTCGCGTCGCGGCCATGCCGCCGTGGGGCGATGCGCTCGGCGAGGAAGGCGTGCGCAACGTCGCGCGCTACGTGCAGAGCCTGTCGGATCCGCAGGCCGCTGGCGCCCAGGCCGCGGCCGGCGCCGCGCAGTACGCGATGTTCTGCGTCGCCTGCCACGGCCCCGAGGGCAAGGGCAACCCGATGCTGGGCGCACCTAACCTCAGCGATACCGTATGGCTCTACGGCGGCGACCTCGCGACCATCGAACAGACGCTGCGTGCGGGCCGCAACGGCCAGATGCCGGCCTTCGGCCAGACGCTGGACGCCGACAAGATCCGCCTGGTCGCGGCGTACGTCTACAGCCTGTCGCAATGAGCGAGGAGCGCATACCGGTCGTCGACCTCGCGCCGGCCGAGGTCGGCGAGGTAGACCTGTACCAGAAGCGCGAACGCATCTATACGCGCAAGGTCGAGGGCTTCTTCCAGCGGCTGCGCCTCTACACCGGCTGGCCGCTGCTGATCATGTATTTCGGCGGCCCCTGGCTGCAATGGGAAGGGCGCCAGGCGATCTGGTTCGACCTGCCGGCGCGCAAGTTCCATATCTTCGGCATCACCTTCTGGCCGCAGGACGCCCCGCTGCTCGCGTGGTTGCTGGTGATCGCCGCCTTCGCGCTGTTCACCGTCACCGTGTTGGCGGGCCGTGTGTGGTGCGGCTACACCTGCCCGCAGACGGTATGGACCAGCATCTTCATGTGGGCCGAGCAACTCAGCGAAGGCACGCGCAACCAGCGCATCCGCCTCGACCAGGCGCCGTGGAGCCTCGACAAGGCGCGCCGCAAGCTGCAGAAGCACGCGATGTGGTTCGGCTTCTCGCTGTTCACCGGCATCGCCTTCGTCGGCTATTTCACGCCGGTGCGCGATCTCGTGATCGAGCTGCCACTCGCCGAGGCGAACACCTGGTCCTACCTGTGGGTGATGTTCTTCACCCTGGCCACCTACATCAACGCCGGCTGGCTGCGCGAACAGGTGTGCATGTACATGTGTCCGTACGCGCGCTTCCAGGCCGTGATGTTCGACCGCGACACGCTGATCGTCTCCTACGACGCGGAGCGCGGCGAACCGCGCGGCTCGCGCCGGCGCGAGGCCGATCCGCGTGCGGCGGGCCTCGGCGACTGCATCGACTGCGAGCTCTGCGTGCAGGTCTGCCCCACCGGCATCGACATCCGCAACGGACTGCAGCTCGAGTGCATCACCTGCGCACTGTGCATCGACGCCTGCGATTCGGTGATGGACCGCATGAACTATCCGCGCGGGCTGATCCGCTACACCACCGAGAACGCGCTCGAGGGTCGCCCGACCCACGTGCTGCGCCCGCGCCTGATCGGCTATTCGCTGGCGCTGCTCGCGATGGCGGGCGTGTTCCTGACCGTGCTGCTGACCCGCGTCCCGGTCGGGCTCGACGCGATCCGCGAGCGCGGCCAGCTGTTCCGGCAAGTCGGCAGCGGCATGATCGAGAACGTCTACACGCTGAAGATCCGCAACATGAGCGAGGACGCGCAGAGCTACCGGATCGGCGTCGACGGGCTGGACGATGCGGTGATCGAGGGTCGCACCGAGGTGTCGCTGGCCTCCGGCGAAGTGCTGGCGGTGCCGGTGGCGGTGCGCGCGCCGCGTGAGCGCCTGGGCGACAACCGTTCGGTGCCGATCGTGTTCACGGTCACGGCCACCGTCGACGCGGCGACCAGCGCGAGCGCCGACAGCCGTTTCCTCGGTCCCGGACCGGTGCGATGAGCGCGGGGCCCCCGTGGTACCGCCAGGGTTGGCCCTGGCTGCTGATCCTGCTGCCCGCCTCGACCGTGATCGCCTCGATGGTGACGATCTGGCTGGCGTTCACCAACGACGATGCGCTGGTGCACGACGACTATTACCGCGAGGGACTCGCGATCAACCGCCGCCTCGACCGCGAGGCGCGCGCGCGTGAACTCGGCATGGCGGCCGAACTACGCTACGACGCTCCGGCGCGGGTGGTGGAACTGCGGCTGCGCGGACTGCCCGATGCCCCCAGCGAACTGACGCTCGCGATCGAGCATCCCACCGACGCCACGCGCGACCAGTTGGTTGTCCTGCTCGGCGCGGGCAACGGCGTGTTCCGCGGCACGGTGCACCAGGCGCTGGACGGCAAGCGGTACCTGCTGATCGAGCACGTTCCCGCGGACGGTCGGGGCTGGCGCCTGCGCGGCACGCTGGAGGCGGCGACGGGAGACCTCGGGATCGCGCAACTGGACGCCGGCTGAGAGCCTGTGGAAATGCCGACGGCGTGCTTCCACTGCGGGCTGCCGGTACCGCCGGACGGCCGCTGGCGGGTCGAGATCGACGGCGAGGCCCGCCCTATGTGCTGCGCCGGCTGCGCCGCGGTGGCGAACCTGATCGCCGGCAGCGGGCTCGCCGGCTACTACCGCCACCGTGACGCCAGCGCCGCCGGCCCGGCCGACCCCGGTGCCGGGGCGCGCGAGTACACGGTATTCGACGACCCTGCCGCGCAAACGGGTTTCGTGGTCGACCAGGCAGACGGTGTGCGCCGGGTCGAACTGGCGATCGGCGGCGTCACCTGCGCCGCCTGCACCTGGCTGATCGAACACCACCTGCAGCGCCTGCCTGGCGTGCTCGAGGTCGGCGTCAACCTCGCCGAGCAGCGCGCCAGCGTGCGCATGAAGGCCGACGAATTGCCGCTCAGCGAACTGATGGCGCGTATCCGCGAACTCGGCTACACACCGCACCCGTTCCTCGGCTCCACACGCCACGACGACGCGCGGGCCGAGAACCGCACCGCGCTCAAACGCATGGGGCTGGCCGGCATCGTGCAGATGCAGATCGGGATGTTCGCGATCGCACTGTACGCGGGTGACTTCAGCGGCATCGAAACCGACTACCGCGACTACCTGCGCTGGATCAGCCTCGTACTGTGCGTGCCGGTGGTCGGCTATTCGGCGCAACCGTTCTTCACCGGCGCCTGGCGCGGGCTGCGCCACTTCGCGCCCGGCATGGACGTGCCGATCGCGCTCGCGATCGCGCTGGCCTTCCTCGCCAGCGTCTGGTTCACGGTCCGGGGCGGCGGCGCGGTGTACTACGACTCGGTGGCGATGTTCACCTTCTTCGTATTGCTGGGGCGCTACCTCGAGATGCGCGCGCGCCACCGCGCCGGACTCGCCGGCGGCAACCTGCTGTCGCTGGTGCCGGCCGCGGCCACCCGCCTCGGACCCGACGGCGAACACGAGGCAGTGCCGGTGGCCCGCCTCGCACGCGGCGACCGGGTACTGGTACGCCCCGGCGAAACGCTGCCGGCCGACGGCACCATCGAGGAGGGTGCGTCCAGCATCGACGAATCCAGCCTCAGCGGCGAGGCGCTGCCGGTACCCAAGCGTACCGGGGACCGCGTCAGCGCCGGGACGCTCAACACCGACGGCGCGCTGACGGTGCGCGTCGAGGCCACCGGTCTCGATTCGCGCCTCGGCACGGTGCTCGCGCTGGTCGACCGTGCGCAACGCGAGAAACCGCGCAGCGTGGAACTGGCCGACCGCTCGGCGCGCTGGTTCGTGGTCGCGGTGCTCGTGCTGGCCACGCTGACCGGCCTCTGGTGGCTGAACCACGACGCCACGCGCGCGCTGGCGATCGTGCTGTCGGTGCTGGTCGTGAGCTGCCCGTGCGCGCTGTCGCTGGCCACCCCGGCTGCGGTCACCACCGCGGTGGCGGCATTGCGCGCGCGCGGCTTCCTGGTCACGCGCGGCCACGCACTGGGAGCCCTGGCCGCGGCCGATACGATCGTGTTCGACAAGACCGGCACGCTGACCACCGGCGAGGTGAGACTCGCGGAGCTGCGCTGCGAGGCCGGCGCCGACCGCGAGCGCTGCCTGCGTATCGCCGCCGGGCTCGAGGCGCTGTCGGCGCACCCGATCGCGCGGGCTTTCGCCGGGTTGCCACGCACCGCGGTCACGGAGTTCCGTGCCTTCGCGGGCGGCGGCCTCGAGGGTGTGGTCGGGGGCGAGCGCTACCGGATCGGGCACGCGGCGTTCGCACTCGGCGCGCCGGCACCGACGCACCACGCGGAGCACTGGATCGTGCTGGCGCACGCTGACCATGCACTGGCCTGGTTCCGGCTCGCCGACACGCTGCGCCCGGAGGCACCGGAGGTGACCGGACGGTTGCGGCGCGAGGGCATCGACTGCCTGCTGCTCAGCGGCGACTCCGCGACCGAGGTCGAACGCGTCGCCGGCCTGCTCGGCATCACGCGCTGGCACGCGCGGCAGACACCGGAACAGAAACTGGAGTGCGTGCGTGCGCTCGAATCCTCGGGGCGGCGCGTGGTGATGATCGGCGATGGCGTCAACGACGTCGCGGTGCTGGCCGGCGCGGGGGTTTCGATCGCCATGGCAAACGCAGCCGACGTGGCGCGCGCCAGCGCCGACTGCATGTTGCTCGCCGGTGACCTGCACCGGGTGCCGGAGGCGCTGGCCAAGGCACGCGAGGCGAGCGGGGTGATTCGCCAGAACGTCACTTGGGCGATCGTCTACAACGTGGCCGCAGTGCCGTTCGCCGCCGCCGGTCTGGTGCCGCCATGGCTGGCCGCGATCGGTATGACCGCGAGCTCGCTGGTCGTGATTGCCAACGCACTGCGACTGCGCAACGATGCCTCCCGTCCCCCGCGCGCGGAACGGTCCCAGCCAGATGGATAGCATTTACGTCCTGATCCCGGTCACGCTGCTGTTGCTCGGCATCGCGGTGGCCGCGTACCTGTGGTCGGTCAACAGCGGCCAGTTCGACGACCTCGACAAGGCCGCGCGCAGCATTCTGTTCGAGGACGAGAACGAGGACGAGGACCGCAGCTCACGCGGCGGGGCGCGGCGCACCGATGCGGTGCCGACCAAGCCGCGCGACAGCGACTGAATCGATGCCCCCCGTTCCGGACATCGCCACCGCCTTCACGCTCGGCCTGCTGGGCGGCACGCACTGCCTCGGCATGTGCGGCGGCATAGGCGCCGCGCTCGCATTCGCGCTCGGCCCCGGGGTCTCGACACCGCGCCGCTACCTGCTGCTCGGGGGTTACAACACCGGACGTATCTTCGGCTACGCGCTGCTCGGCGCCGCGTTCGCGGGCGCTGCCGGAGGGCTTGCCGGCCACGCCGGCATGGGCGGGCTCCGCGTGCTGGCGGGGTTGCTGCTGGTGGCGATGGGCTGCGCGCTGGGCGGCTGGTTCAATGCGCTGGCGCCGCTCGAGCGCGCCGGTCACGCCGTGTGGTCACGCGTGCAGGGCCGGGCCGCACGTCTGCTGCCGGTGGACCGCCTGCCGAAGGCGCTGCTCGCTGGCCTGTTCTGGGGCTGGCTGCCGTGCGGCCTGGTCTACAGCACACTGGCCTGGGCGAGTGCCTCGGGGAGCGCTGTGCGCGGCGCGCTGTTGATGGCAGCCTTCGGTGCCGGCACCCTGCCGGCGGTGCTGGCGAGCGGCGTGTTCGGCAACGCGCTGCGGCGGCAACTGCAGCGCCGCGGCTTGCGCAGGCTCGCGGGTGCAGCGGTGATCGCCTTCGGTGCCTGGACCCTTGCCGTGGTGCTGTTGCCGGCGCCCGGCGGTCATGCCCACCATCACGGGTGATCCGCAGGAAGCCGCCACGCGACTCCCAGCGTATACAGCCAGGGATCGAGGTCCACGTTGGCCTCGGCGCGCCCGATCGCGGTTTGCAGCGCGGCTTCGGTGCCGATCGCCAGATGGCTCAGTCCCGCGTGCAGCGCCCAGCGCTCGCCGATCTCCCAGTCGAAACCCGCACGCAGCGCCAGACCGGTCGCCGCACGCAGCCGCAGATCGGAGGCTCCCAGCGTGGCACGCGCACCGGCGTCGATGTCGAGCCCGAAGAAGCGCACGTGCCCCGCACCGATGCCGAGGAACGGCTGCCACGCCCCCTGCCCGGCGAGCGGGAACCAGAGCGCGACCAGCGTCGGCGCGAGCGGGCGGACCGAGCCGAGTTCCAGCGTCTGCGGCGTGATGCCCGTCGCGCCGAGCCGATGCCGCGTGGGATTGGCTGCAAGCAGTTCGATGCCCACGGAGTCCGTAACCATCCAGGAGACCGCGAGCATCGGCTGGGTATCGTCGTCGAAGTGCAGCGCGCTGCCGGGCACGCGGCCGGCGGCGCCGAGCGTGATCGCGCCGCCGCTCTCGTGGGGCTCGATGCGCACCGCGCCGGCACGCAGCACCCAATCGCCGGCCTGCCAGGCATGCGCCATCCCGGACGCACCGCACAGCGCCCAGACCAGCACACGCCATGCCAGGTCCATACGCCCTCCTGCCCGCCGCGGCCCCTGCCGGGGAACCGCACGCCGTGAATATTCACATCGCTCGGGTGCGGGTTGACGTGTGTCAACGCACCCCTGCCGCAGAAGCGTAGACTACCGACATTCGGAAAGAGACGTACCGACCGGACCCAGATCATGGACATGCAGAGCAGCACGCACGGTATCGACGAGCGTATCCGCTGGGATCCGGCGCTGATTCGCAAGTACGACGTCGCCGGTCCGCGCTACACCTCCTACCCCACCGCCGTGCAGTTCGCCGACGGCTTCGGCTCGCGCGAATACGAACGCTACCTGCTCGAACGTCCGCCGGTCATCGGACCCCTGTCGCTGTACGTGCACATCCCGTACTGCCGCAACATCTGCTACTACTGCGCCTGCAACAAGATCATCACGCGTGATCCCGAGGTGGCCGAGCGCTACATCGTCGCGGTCGAAAAGGAAGTCACGCTGCTCGCTCGCCACTTCGACCAGCGCCGGCGCGTGACGCAACTTCACTGGGGCGGCGGCACGCCCACCTACCTCAGTCCGGCCGAACTCACGCAGCTGATGCACGTGCTGGCCAAACACTTCTCGCTGATCGACTCGCCCGAGCGCGAGTATTCGATCGAGCTCGATCCGCGCTCGGTGGACACCGGCACGATCGCATTGCTGAAAGGGCTGGGCTTCAACCGTGTCAGCATGGGCATTCAGGACTTCGACCCCGCGGTGCAGCGCGCCGTCAACCGCATCCAGCCCTTCGACATGGTCGAGAGCCTCGTCGCATCCGTGCGTGAGCACCGCTTCAAGTCGCTCAGCTTCGACCTGATCTACGGGCTTCCGCTGCAGAGCCCGGCCTCGATGGAGCAGACGCTGGCCAAGGTGCTGGCACTGTCACCGGACCGTATCTCCTGCTACAGCTACGCGCACCTGCCCGACATCTTCAGCAGCCAGCGCAGCATCGACCGCATGCAGCTGCCGACAGCCGACGACAAGCTCGAGGTGCTGCACACGATCATCGACACGCTCACCGACGCGGGTTACGTCTACATCGGCATGGACCACTTCGTGAAGCCCGAGGACGAACTGGCGCGCGCGCTGCCGAACGGCACGCTGCAGCGCAACTTCCAGGGCTACTCGACGCAGCTCGCACCGGAACTGCTCGGTATCGGGGTGTCCTCGATCAGCAGCACCGCCGATCTGTACTGCCAGAACGTGAAGAACGTCGACGAGTACTACGCGCTGCTCGCACAGGACAAGCTGCCGGTACAGAGGGGGCTGCGGTTGACCCCCGAGGATATCCTGCGCCGCGACGTGATCATGCAGCTGATCTGTCGCATGGGCCTCGACATCGAGGAGACCGGCGCGCGTCACGGGGTGGATTTCGCTCGTCACTTCGCGCGCGAGATGGAGATCCTCGCCGGCATGGAGCGCGAAGGGTTGCTCGCCAGCGAAGGCAACCGCATCCGCGTGACGCCCAGCGGGCGACCGCTGGTCCGCAACATCTGCATGGTGTTCGACGCCTACCTCGATCCGTCGCGGCAACGCTTCTCGCGCACGATCTGAGCTGCTCTTCGGCCGCCCGGGAGCCCGTGCGCGGCATCCGTGGCGGTTGTTCACAGGCACCGGGACTCTATTTATACTCGACCCCAGCGCAACGGCAGTACCGGCAGCGGTGGGGTGGGGAGTGAGCGAAGCGGCGAACACACGGAACCCGGACGGAACGGAGACGCGTTGCCCCCACGATTACCAGATCAATTGCGCCAACTGCCGCCTGAACGGCATCTGCCTGCCGCTGGCGCTCGACGTCCACGAGGTGGACCAGCTCGACGAGATCATCCAGCGCAGCCGCCCGCTGCAGAAGGGCGAACACCTGTATCGCCAGGACCAGCCCTTCACCTCGGTGTTCGCGGTGCGCTCGGGCAGCGTCAAGGCCTACGCGATCACCGACAGCGGCCAGGAACAGGTCACCGGTTTCTATTTTCCCGGCGAGATCGTCGGCATGGACGGAATCGCGAAGAACAAGTACGCCAGCTCGGCGCGTGCGATGGAGACCGCGGCGGTCTGCGAGATCCCGTTCGACAAGCTCGGTGAACTGAGCCAGCGCCTGCCCAGCCTGCAGCGGCACTTCTTCCAGCTGATGAGCCAGGAGATCGCCGAGGACCAGCAGTTGCTGACGCTGCTGAGCAAGAACACCGCCGACCAGCGCGTCGCGGCGCTGATGCTCAGCATCTCGGCGCGCAACAAGCGCCGCAAGCTCTCCGCGGCGAACTTCCGCCTGCCGATGTCGCGCACCGACATCGGCAACTATCTCGGACTGACGGTGGAGACGGTCAGCCGCGTGCTCAGCCGCTTCCAGAAGCTCGGCGTGCTGGCCGTGGACAACAAGGAAATCACGATCACCGACGCGGAACAGCTGCGCTCGGTGGCCGACGGTGCCGCCGGCATCGACGGCGGCTGAACCCGACCACGTTTCCCGCCCGGGGCCGGCGCAAACCCGTTCAGGCGCGCAGCGCCGCCTCGACGTCGAATCCGCTCTCGCGCAGCCGCGCCAGCTTGTAACGCAGCGTACGGGGACTGATGCCGAGCCGCTCCGCGGCATCGTTGCGGCTGCCGCGGGTGTCGCGCAGCATTCCCACGATCAGCCGGAACTCGCTCTGGCGCAGTTCGTCGCGCAGGTCGTCGCCCGCGCCGCCCGGTTCCGCAGCTTCGGCAGCCGCGACTGCCGGCGGGTGCGACGCCGGCTCCGAACGGAACGGCGCCAAGGATTCGGCCCCCGGCGCCGGCTCGAGGCGCAGGTGCGCCGCGCCGATCGCCGCACCGTCCTGCAGGATCAGCGCACGCTGCATCGCATTGTCGAGCTCGCGCACATTGCCGGGCCAGGGATGCGCGAGCAGTGCAGCGCGCGCGTCGGCGGCGAACTCCACCGGCACGTGCCGCATCTTCGCCGCGTGCGCGCGCACCAGACGCCCGGCGAGCGGCAGGATGTCCTCCACCCGCTCGCGCAACGGCCGGCAGTGCAACGGGAACACCCCGAGCCGGTAATACAGGTCCTCGCGGAAGCGCCCGGCCGCCATCTCGGCGCGCAGGTCGCGGTTGGTGGTCGCGATCACGCGCACGTCGACCGCTTGCGGGCGGCGGCCGCCGAGGCGTTCCACCTCGCGCTCCTGCAGCACGCGCAGCAGCTTCGCCTGCAGCGCTGCGTCCATCTCGGAGATCTCGTCGAGCAGCAGCGTGCCGCCGTCGGCCTGCTCGAACTTGCCGGGCATCGCCGCGTGTGCGCCGGTGAAGGCTCCCTTCTCGTGGCCGAACAGCATCGCCTCGAGCATGTTCTCGGGGATCGCCGCGCAGTTCACCGCCACGAACGGCGATGCGGCGCGGGCGGACCGGCGGTGGATGTAGCGCGCGAGCACTTCCTTGCCGGTGCCGCTCTCGCCGCACAGCAGGACGGTGGAATCGGTGGCCGCGACCCGGCGCGCCAGCGCGAGCAGCTCCACCGACGCCGGCGCCACCGCGACCGGGTCCTCGCCCCGGCTCGCAGCCTGCGGCCCCAGCCGCGCGATCACCTCGATCAGCTGCGCCGGTTCGAACGGCTTCACCAGGTAATCCGAGGCGCCGTCGCGCATCGCGCGCACCGAGCGCTCGATGCTGCCGAAGGCCGTGATCAGCACCACCGGCACCTGCGGGTGCGAGCGGCGCGCGTGGCGCAACAGTTCGTGGCCGTCCATTCCCGGCATGTTCACGTCGGAGACCAGCACATCGGGCGCCGCGTGCGCGAGCCGTGCCAGCGCCTCGGTGCCGCCGGCGGCCGCCTCGACCTCGCAGCCGGCCACGTCCAGCGTGTCGGCCAGCGCCTCGCGCAGCTCGTGGTCGTCCTCCACGATCAGCACGCGCATGCCGCGTACCGGCGACTCACGCATCGACCACCCCGGCGTCGCTGCCGGCCGCGGCCGCCAGCGGCAGCAACACGCTGGCGCGGGTGCCCTCGCCCGGCGCGGAGGCGATCCTGAATTCGCCCCCGTGAGCGCGCGCGACCGCGCGCACCACGGCGAGCCCCAGACCGGTGCCCTGGGCTTTGGTCGTGAAGAAATCCTCGCCGGCGAGCGCAGCCATCCCGGCGCTCATGCCGGGGCCGTCATCGCGCACCGCGATGCTGAGCCGCCCGTCCTCCAACGCAGCCTCGACGTCGATCCGCCCGCCCGCCCCGCCTGCCTCGAGCGCGTTCGTGACCAGGTTCATCAGCGCTCCGCCCAGCACCTCGCGGTTGCAGCGCAGGCGCAGGCCCGGGTCGCAGCCCAGTGCCACCGCGCAGCGGACACCGGCCGACGTCGCCGGTGCCTCCAGCGCGGCGCCCAGATCGTCGAGGATCTCGCGCACACTGCAGAGCTCGTCGAGCACGAGGTCACCGCGCACGTAGATCAGCATGTCGCGCACCTGCCGCTCCAGATGCGCCAGCCGTGACAGCACCTTGGTCGAGAAGCGCCGCGTCTGTTCGGGCGTCAGTTCGGCGTCGCGCAGGTTCGAGGCGTAGAGCATCGCGGCGGCCAGCGGCGTGCGCAACTGGTGCGCCAGCGCCGCCATCATGCGCCCCATGGCGGTGAGGCGCCGGTGCCGGCTCAGGCGGTCCTGCAACTCGCGCGTCTCGGTGAGGTCGGTGAGCAATACCAGCTGCCCCATCCCGCGCTCCAGCGAGCGCGTCGCCACACTGACCCGCCGTCCGCTGCGCAGCGAGATCTCGTGACCGTCGTCGCTGCGCGGCGCGAAACAGCGCCTGATCACATCGATCCAGCGCTCGCCGGGCAGCGTGGCGCCGAGCATCTCGCGGGCGGCCGGGTTGCAGTCGCAGACCACGCCGCCCGGATCCAGCACGACCACCCCACCGGGGAGCAGATCGAGCAGGCTCTGCAGCCGCTCCGAGACGCGTTCCTTCTGCTCGAGCTCGCGCAGCCGCGCGCGATCGACCTGCTCGAGTTCCGACGACAGCTGCTCGACCCTGCGCTCCAGCAGCCGGTAGGAGTCGCTGAGCTCGGTGGAGACCTGGTTGAACAGCGCGAAGGCAGCCTGGATATCGGCGCTGGCGCGGATCTCGCCGGCGAGCGGCAGCGCACGCGCCTGGGCGGCGGCGCTCACCGGCCACGCCCCGCCGTAGCACGGCAATCGGCGCCGGCCGTGGACGTACGGAGATCGGCTACGTACATCGGAGTCCCCCCAGCGGAAAGTTGACGCTCGGGCGACTCCTAGCAATTCATGTGCCTGTTCGACGATTGCACGGACGTGTTCGCGTAGATCCGGGCTGTGCCCGGACAGGGTTTGTTCGGCCACAGGCCGAACCTACGCGCATCGTGTAGGTCCGGGCTGTGCCCGGACAGGGTTTGTTCGGCCACAGGCCGAACCTACGTGTCGGGGCCGGCGCGGTTCAGCAGATCGTACTTGCGCATCTTCTCAACCAGCGTGGTGCGGCGCAGGCGCAGGCGCTCGGCGGCCCGCGCCACCACCCCTGCGCAGTCGTCGAGCGCCTGCTCGATCAGGCCCTTTTCGAGGTCCTGGATGAATTCCTTCAGGTCCAGCCCGTTGATCGGCAGCAAGCCCAGCGACTCTGCGCGCGCAGCCTCCGGCGCTGCCGCGCCCCCGGCCGGCTCGGCACTGTCCTCCAGCGCCAGTTCCTCGGTCTCGTCGAGATGGCGGAATTTCTGCGGCAGGTCGCGCGGCCCGATCACCGCCCCCGGATGCATGATCGCCATCCGCTCGACGAGGTTCGCGAGTTCGCGCACGTTGCCGGCCCACGGATGACGTTCGAGCGAGACCATCGCCGCGGGGCTGAAGCGCACGCCCTCGCGTTGCTCGCGCGCGAGGCGGCGGTTGATCTCCTCGATCAGCAACGGCAGGTCACCGTCGCGCGCGCGCAGCGGCGGCATCTCGATCGGGAACACGTTGATCCGGTAATAGAGGTCCTCGCGGAACGTCCCGGCGGCGATCATGTCGTCGAGGTTCTTGTGGGTGGCGCAGACGATCCGCACGTCCGCCTCGATCGGCTGCGAGCCACCGACCCGCTCGAAATTGCGCTCCTGCAGTACGCGCAGCAGCTTCACCTGCATCGCCAGCGGCATGTCGCCGATCTCGTCGAGGAACAGCGTGCCGCCGCGCGCGAGTTCGAAGCGTCCGGCGCGGCTGCTGATCGCGCCCGTGAACGCACCCTTCTCGTGACCGAACAGCTCGCTCTCGAGCAGTTCCGCGGGAATCGCGCCGCAATTGATCGGAACGAAGGGGCCGGCCCGCCGGGGACTCGCCGCGTGCAGGCTGCGCGCCACCACTTCCTTGCCGGTACCCGACTCGCCGAGCACCAGCACGGTCGCATCGGTGTCGGCGACCCGGGTCATCATGTGGCGCACGGCGCGCAGGCCCTGACTCACTCCCACCAGTTCGCGGAACACCCGCGGCTCGCCGTCGCCGCGCAGCTGTTCGGCCTCGCGCCGCAGGCGCGCACGGTGCAGCGCCTCGAGATACTCGCCGTGCGTGAACGGCCACGGCAGCACCGAACACACCAGCGCATGCCCGGGGGTGCGGTTGCCTTCGCCGGCACACGCATCGGGGGCGACCGCCGTCAGTACCACCACCGGGCGGGGCCGCAGCTCCGCCAGCGCGTCCAGCGTGGCGGCCAAGGTGGCTGCCGCCGTATCACCCGCCAGCAGCACCACGTCGGGCAGCGGCAGCAGGATCTCCGGCAGCGTCGCACACGCGTGGTGCCGTTCGCCGAGGAAATCGAGGATGGCGGCGGTCGTCGCCCGCCGTGTCCCGTCGTGGTCGAGGATCAGGATATGGCTCGGCTTCGACATGCATCCGCTGGCCGCATTGCAGGCGCCGGATGGCGCCAACCGCAGCGGATTATAGATGCTGTCGGCGACTTCGTGACGGAATCCTGCGCCGGGATCAGCCGGTTTCTGTCAAGAAGATGGCGAGGCGCTGACGGTCTCCGCGCGAATCCCTTCCCAGCCGCCGCGGATCGTGCCCAACAGACCGCTCACCTCGTCCAAAGGAGCCACGCCGTCCCCGCGGTGCACGTCCAGCAAGCGGCGCGTCATGTAGTCGTAAAGGCGGTCGAGGTTGTCGGCCACTTCCCCTCCCCGGTCACGATCCAGGCACCCCTGCAGGCCACCGATGATGCCCAGCGCCTTGCCCAGCGCCTCGCCTGCCGCAGCCGGGTTGCCGCTCTGCAGCGCGCCGCGCGCCTGCGCGAGGCGGTCGATGGCGCCATCGAGCAGCAACTGGATCAACTGGTGCGGATCCGCGTCGACCACCCCGGTATGGGCGTTGATACTGCGGTACTGGGCAAGCGCGCTGCGACTGTAGACATCCTGCTGAGCCATCGGGGCCGAACTCCGTGGACGATCCGTTCCCGGCGCCCCGCACCCGCGGGGCGAACCGTGCGGCGCACTTTAACCCCGATCGATGCAGACGTCCTCCCTCCCGGTGCAGGCCACACAAAAATATTCCTAAAGTTCCCCCCGCGGGCGCCGATACCGGAATCAGACGCCGCCGGTTGCGGCGGTCGATGCCGAACGGACCCGCAATCACGCTCGCCCAGTCAAATCCGAACGGGCAGCCAAAGGAGACGCACCATGCCGCAGATCATCAACTCGAACATCTCGTCGCTGAACGTGCAGCGCAACCTCGACGCCAGCGGCAAGTCGCTCGCCACCTCGCTGGCGCGGCTCTCCTCGGGCCTGCGCATCAACAGCGCGAAGGACGATGCGGCAGGGCTGGCGATCAGCAACCGCTTCACCGCGCAGATCCGCGGCCTGAACCAGGCGGTGCGCAACGCCAACGACGGCATCTCGCTGTCGCAGACGGCGGAAGGCGCGCTGCAGGAGACCGGCGAACTGCTGCAGCGTATCCGCGAACTCTCGATCCAGTCCGCCAACGGCAGCCAGTCCGGCACCGAGCGCGCCGCGCTGCAGGCCGAGGTCTCGCAGCTGCAGCAGGAGATCAACCGCATCGCCGAGAGCAGCACCTTCGGCGGCCGGGTGCTGCTCGACGGCACCTTCGGCACCGAGTCCTTCCAGGTAGGCTCGAGCGCCAACGAGACGATCGCGATCAGCCTGTCCAACGCGCGCGCGACGAACATCGGCGCGAACACGGTGGCCGCCAACGGCACCATGACCGCCGCGGTCGCCGCCGCCGCGACCGCTCCGGCCAACACCGTCGCGGCGCAGACCCTGACGCTGTCGGGCAGCCTCGGCAGCTCGACCGCCTCGATCGGTGCCGGCGCCACCGGCGACGCGATCGCCACCGCGGTCAACGCCGTGACGGCCAATACCGGCGTCAGCGTCACCGCACGCACCACGGCCACGCTGTCGGCGTTCACGGCCGGTACCGCGACGTTCACCATCGGCACCCGCTCCGGCACCACCGCCTCGGGCACCAACTACAGTGCGAACATCAGCGTGCAGATCACCGACGCGTCCAACCTGAAGGACGTGGCCGACGCGATCAATGCCTCCTCGGCCGCCAGCGGGGTGCGGGCCACCTCGAACGGGGCGACGATCTCGCTGGTCAACGAGGAAGGCCGCAACATCTACATCGAGAACTACCTCAATGCCGGCACGACGGCGACGCTGACCGGCGCCTCCGGCGCGGGTGTGGCGATCGGTGCTGCCGTCGGAACCGACTCGAGCACGGTCGGCGCGACGCTCAGCTTCAGCAGCTACAAGGGTTTCGCGGTCACGGCCAGCGTCGCGACCGGCATCTTCACCGCCACGACCGCGAACTCGAGCTCGCTGAGCAGCGTGGCCAGCCTGAACATCGGCACACAGCAGGGCGCGCAGAACGCGCTCGCGGTCGTCGATGCTGCGCTGCAGTTCGTCGACAGCGAACGCGGCCAGCTCGGTGCGATACAGAACCGTCTGCTGAGCACGATCTCCAACCTGTCGAACGTGGTCGAGAACGTGACCGCCGCGCGCAGCCGGATCGTGGACGCCGATTTCGCGGCCGAAACCGCGAACCTCACGCGCGCCTCGATCCTGCAGCAGGCCGGGATCTCGGTGCTGGCGCAGGCCAACGCGCTGCCGCAACAGACGCTGGCACTGCTGCAATAAGGGGCGCGGTCCCCGGCACGGCTTCGCGCCGCTGCCGGGGACCGTACACTGAGACATCGATCAGGGCCGGACGATGGACACCGTGCGCTTCGCCACCGGTACACCGCGCTCCGCAACGGGCACCACGTCCGTCGCGGTGCGCGAGCGTCCCGTCGTCCCGGCGCGCAGTGCCGAGGTCACGACCGCCAGCATGGCTGCAGCCGGCGTGGATGCCACCGTCGAGCGACGCAGCCAGCCCGCGACGGAAGCAGTGGCCGCCGAGCGCCCCCCGGCCCTCGATCTGCGCGCCCTGCTGGACGAGATCGGGCGCCACATCGACCCCGAACGCCGCTCGCTGTCGTTCGAGGTCCACGAGGAACTCGGGCGCGCGATCGTCTCCGTCTACGACGCCGAGACCGAGGAGCTGGTGCGCCAGATCCCCGCCGATGAAATGATCCGTATCGCCGCCGTGATGCGCGAGATCGCCGAACAGGGCGAGCCGCGCGCCGCTTCGGGCCTGTTGCTGGACGCCCGCGCCTGAGGTGTAATGCCACGGGGCCGTGACTTCGCACGCGCCACCGCTGGCGAGCGACTGGAGGACCCGCACCAATGGCCACGATCGGATCGCTGGGAGCCGGTTCGGGTCTCGACCTGGAATCGCTGCTGCAGAAGCTGATCACCGCCGAAGGCACGCCGCGGCTGAGCGCGCTCACACGGCGCGAGGCCGCAATCCAGGCCGACATCTCCGCCTTCGGCTCGTTGAAGAGCGCGCTCGACCAGTTCCGCGCCGGCGTCCGTGCACTGTCCGCCGCCGACGCGCTCCAGCAGCGCACTGTCGCCACCGGCAACAGCGCCTACTTCAGCGCCAGCGCGGGTGCCGCCGCGGCGGCCGGAACCCACTCGATCCAGGTGCTGGGCACGGCACGCGCCCAGCGGCTGATCAGCACCGCGAGCTTCGCCGATGCCGGTGCCACCGTCGGCGAGGGGACGCTCACGATCACGCTCGGCGACGCTTCGTTCGAAGTCACGACCAGCGCCACCACCACGCTCGCCGAACTGAAGACGCTGATCAACGAGGCAACCGGCGATTCCGGGCTCGCCGCGACGCTGATGGTCGTCGCCGTCGATCCGCTCGATGCCTCGGCCGGTACCGTGACGCGTTTGATGCTGTCCTCGGAGAAGACCGGCAGCGCGAACACGATCGGGGTCGCCGTCGACGATGCCGATGCCACCGACACCGACGACCAGGGACTGTCACGGTTCTATTTCTCCGCTTCCGACCCGCTCAACAGCCAGCTCGACGAGCAGCAGGCGGCAGCGGATGCGCGCATCGTCGTCAACGGTTTCACCGCCTGGAGCGCCACCAACACCTTCGCCGACGTGCTGGAAGGCGTCGCGATCACGGCGCTGAAGGATCCGGAGGATCCGCTCGCCCCGGCGGTGGAGACGCTCACCGTCGCGCTCGACCGCGCCGGCGTCGCCGCGCGCGTTAAGTCCTTCGTGAACGGCTACAACGAGGTCGTCAAGGCGATCCGCAGCGTCTCTTCGTACGACACGGCCACCAGGACCGCCGGAGCGCTGAACGGTGACGCCACCGTGCGCGGCATCGGCTCGCGGCTGCGCGCGATCATCGGCTCGCAGGCGCCGGATGCCGGCGGCATCGGCTCGCTCGCACAACTCGGCATCAGCACGCAGCGCGACGGCACGCTGGCGGTCGACGCAGCGAAACTCGACGCGGCGCTCGCCGGCGGTTTCGGCGACGTTGCCGCGCTGTTCCAGGGCGAGGACGGCATCGCCGTGCGGCTGGAGCAGACGCTCGACGGCTACCTGGACAGCGACGGGCTGCTCGCCAGCCGCACCCAGGGGCTGGACCGGCAACTGGCCCAGATCGGCACCGAACGGGAAAACCTCAACACACGGCTCGAGAAGATCGAGGCCCAGTACCGCACGCGCTTCGCCGCCCTCGATGCGCTGGTCGCGCAGCTGCAGAGCACCGGCTCCTACCTCGACGCCCAGCTCGCCAACACGTCCAGCATCATCAGCGGCCGCAGCCGATGAACGAGCCGGCGCCACCGGTCGCCGACACAGCGGCCGTCCGTGCCGCCCTGCCGGAGTCGTTGCGGGAAGACTGGTTGCGGATCGAGGCGCTGGCGCAAAGGATCCGCGCCGCGCTCGCCGAAGACGAGCTCGAGGCGGCGCGCGAGCTGGCGCGCGAGCACGCCGGCCGCATCACGAGTCTCGTCGATGGTTTCGCAACGAACGCCCTGGCGCAGGAACTGCGCGCGCAGGCGCTGAAGCTGCTGCTCGCCGCCAACGACGAACTGCAGCACGCTGCGCAGGATCGGCTGCTTGCCACGGCGCTCGATGCCTCGACCGCGCGCGAGCGTCGCCGTGGCATCGACGCCTACCACGCGCAGCAGGAGCCGACCTGAACCTGGAGCGACCCCTTCGGTTCAGCGCAGGAACGAGAACAGCGACAACCCCGCGACCTTCGCCAGACTCTGCTGCGCCGCCTGCAGGACCAGCGTATGGAACGCCAGGCGGCTGGCGGCTTCCTCGAGATCCAGATCGACCAGGTCGGACGCCAGCTCGTCGTTCGCCAGATCGATCGCGCGCTGCTCGGTGCGCAGATCGTCGAGCCGCGCCAGCCGCGTGCCGGCGTCGGCGCGCCGCCCGCTCAGCGACTGCAGCGCGCTGTCGAGTCCGGCCAATGCCGTGGCGACGACCTGGGCGCGCTCGCTGGCGCCCTGCGGCGTATCGGGTGCGGCCGCCAGCCCCTGGGCGAGTCGCTGGACCGTCAGCGCGATCGGCTCGGTTGCGCGCGCCTCGAGAATGAATTCGTCACCGGGCACCGGGTTGCCGGTGATCGTGACCTCGACACCCAGAATGGTCACCGTCAGCGGCTCTCCCGGAGTGTAGGCGGTGCGCGGACGCTCGCGCGTGATGGCACCGCTCGCCTGGTCCACGCTGCTGACGATGTAGGTGCCGGGCGGATTGGAGAAGCGCACCACGATATCGTCGGGATACACGCCGGCATAGGCGGCCGGATCGACCACGCGGCCCGCCGACACCGCCCCGCTGCCGCGGTTGGTGGCATCCGCGCGGGTGACGAAGGTCGGCGCCGCGGCCGGCACGTCGACGAACAGCGCGCGCCCGGAATCGCGCGACCGCAGTGCAACCCCGTCGCCGACGTCGACGCGCCGCGCCTCGTCGTCGCCCCGATACACGAGTTGCCCGTTCGATGCGACGACGAACGGAGCCTGGTCGGCAGCGCTGCCGGCGAACAGGTAATCGCCGCTGGCGCTGCGCGCGTTGAACAGCGCGAGCAGATCCTCGCCGGCACCGTTCAGCGCGGAGACGATGGTCGCGCGCTCGCTGGCGGTGAGTGTGGCGTTGTTCGCCTGCAGGGCCAGATCCTTGACCCTGAGCAGCACGTTGCCGACCGACTCGAGCACCAGGTCCTGCTGGCGCAGATCGTTCTCGGCAAGGTCCGCGTTGCGCAGGTACTGCGCGCTGCGTGCCTTTTCCTGCCGGATCCCGAGCGCGATCGCGGCGCCGGCCGGGTCGTCGGCGGGCGAGAGGATGCGGGTCGAGGCAGAGATCTGTTCCTGTGCGCGCGCGACCTCGGCCTGCGCGCGCGCCATGTTGCGCACGCCGGTAGCGAAGATATGCGAGGTCGCGATACGCATATGCGGTTTCCGTTCAGCCGATCGCGTCGAACAGCGCGTCGAGCACGGTGCGCGCCACCGCGATCACCTGTGCCGATGCATTGTAGGCCTGTTCGAAGCGGATCAGGTTGGCCGCTTCCTCGTCCAGGTTGACTCCCGACAGCTGCTCGCGCCGGTCCTGCGTCTGCTCGAGCACCGTCAACCCCGATTCGGCGTCGACGCGCGCCGAGCGCGTGGTGCTGCCCACGCCCGAGACCAGCAGGTTGTACGCCTGCTGGTAGCCGATGCGCCCGCCTGCCACTGTATCGGCCGACTGCAGCGCCGACATCAGCCTCGCGTTGCGGTTGTCGGCCACCGCGCCGGCGTTGTAATCGATGCGGAAGCTGTCACCGGCAGCCGGGCTGCCGGCCAGCGTGACCTGCAAGCCGTACCAGGCAGGGGCGGACGCGTCGCCACCGAACAGCGTGTTGCTCGCCCCCGGCGTGAACTCGAGCCCGGAGTGCAACACCGCCAAGGTGTCCGCATCGAGGATGTCGTAACGCGTGGCGCTGCGGAAGCGCACCAGCAGCGGCGGCGACAGCACACCGGGCGTCGCGAATGCCGCGGTCGTCGTATCGAGGGTGCGTACCTCGCCGAGGGTGCCGGTACCGATGTTGCCGGCGCTGGCACTGGCGCGCACCGCGCCGGCCAGCGCGAGATCCTCGGGGCGCGTCATCACGGTCCGCATCGACTGCGCGCCACGCCTCGTGGGCTGGATCAGGAAGCGGTCGCCATCGACGAAGTTGCCCGGCGGCAATTCGCTGAGGTTCAGGTCGAGCGTGAAACCGTCGACGCTTACCAGCGTATCGGCCAGGCTGCTGCCGCTGGCGGCGAGTGTCCCGTCCTGCAGGCGCAGCAACCGCCAGGAGCCGCCGGCGCCGATATCGAGCCGGTAATCGCTGGTCGTCAGCTGCGCCGGCTCCGTGATGAACACACGCACGCCGCCGGTGGAGGCCGGATCGTTGTCGGCCGCCGGACGCGCGCGCAGCGCCGCCGCCAGCCGCTCGTCGGGATCGCTGAACACAGCGCCGCCGAGATCGCCTTCCAGGTCGACGCCGAGCGCGTTCTGCGCATTCACGTCCGCGCTGAAGGCGAGCGCGATGCGCCCCAGCGAATTGAATGCGGGGTCGAGCATCTGCTCGCGAAAGGCCAGCAGTCCGCCCACCTCGCCGCCGGTCGTGGATTGCGAGACGATCGCCGTGGCGCCGCCGATGCGCAGTGCAAGCTGGCGCCGTGACGGGTCGAGCGGATCCTCGATCGCCACCGCGGCGTTGGCGCTGGATCCGGTCACCAGCGCCTGCCCCTTGCCGAGGTAGAGATTCAATGCGCTGCCGTCGGCCACGACCTGCACGTCGACGAGCGCGGACAGCTGCAGCACCAGCCGGTCGCGCTCGTCGAGCAGATCGTTGGGCTGCTGGCCGGTCGTGCCCTGGCTGCCCAGGCGCATGCCGATTTCCGCGTTGAGCCGCGCCACCCCCCCGGCCAGCGTGTCGATCTCATCGGCGATCGCCTCGATGCGCGTGTTCAGCGCTGCGTCGATCCCGGCCAGGCGCGCATACAGCGCGTTGAACCGTTCGGTCAGCGCCGAGGCTGAATCGAGCACCAGTCCGCGCAGCGCCAACGACTGCGGATCGCTGGCAGCGTCACCGAGTGCAGCGAAGAAATCGTCGATACGGTCCGATATCCCGATCGAGGGGTCGGCGAACAGCGAGTCGAGTTGCTCACCGTAGGAGGCGAAGATACGCGCGCGCTGGTAGACCGAGGTGTCGGTACGCAGCTGCCCGGTCACGAAGCGGTCCACCAGGCGCGACACCGCCTCGACCTCAACCCCGTTGCCGAATACCAGCCCGTTGAGCTCGCGCCCCGGCAGCGTCGCGAACTCGGCGCGCTGGCGGCTGAACCCCTCGACCGAGGCATTGGCGATGTTGTGCCCGGTGGTATTCAGCGCACCCTGGTACGCGAGCAGGCCGGAGGTGGCGATGCGCAGCAGGTCGGCCATGGATCAGTCCGCCTCCGCGATCGCAGCGTCGTCCATCAGTTCCAGCACCTTGTGCGCGTAGTCCGGATCGGTGGCATAGCCCGCCCGTGCCAGCGAGCGGACGAAGCGCGTCGCGTCGGGGGCGTTCGCGAGCGCGGCCGCATAGCGCGGCTGCGAGCGCAGCAGCTCGACGTAATCGGCGAAACTCTCGGCGTAGGATCCGTAGGCCCGAAAGCGCGCGCGTTGCGGCTGCGGCAGCCCGTGCACGTACTCCAGCGCCGTGACGCCCACCGACGGCCCCTGCCAGTAGCTGCCCGCCTTGATGTTGAACAGGTTGTTGCTGCTGCGCCCGGCGTGGTCGGCGAGTATCGACTGGCCCCAGCCGGTCTCGAGCGCGGACTGCGCGATCAGTACGCGATGATCGACGCCGAGCGCGCGGGCGGCGCGCCTGGCGTCGGGCAGCAACGCGCTCACGAAGCTCTCTTTGCCGCCGAACAAACCCTCGGCGATACGCCTCTGCGCGCGCCGTGCGACCGGCTCGAGCAGGCGCATCGCGTTGCCGAGCACCACCGGCAGCCCCGTCTTCGGCGCCGCCGGCGCCTTCTCGATGCGCCGCGCCGCGAGTTGTGCCTCGTCCGAGGCGGCGACGCCGGTGGTCGCGCCGGTCGCCGGCGAGACTCCGAACTGGCGTTGCAACTGACGCGCCAGCAGGTCGCCGAGCCCGATGCCGCGCCCGGCGGTCAGCGACACCGCCAACTGGCGGTCCAGCAGTTCCTGGCGAAACTGCATCTCGCCGGTGTTGAGCGGGTTGTCGTCGGCAAACACCCCGTTGGCCGCGCGCATGCCCGAGAGCATCTGCGAGACAAAGAAGGACTCGAACTGGCGCGCCGCCGCCTGCAGCGCCGCCGCACGATCGGTGCGTCCGAGCGCGCTGATGGACTGCAGACCGGAAACATCGGTCCAGGCCGCCGGATTCGCCACCGCTGCGCCCATCGTCCCGGACTCCCGCACCGGCTCAGATCACGATCAGCTCGGCGCGCAGCGCGCCGGCCTGCTTCAACGCCTCGAGAATCGCCATCAGGTCGCCCGGCGCCGCGCCCACGCTGTTGACCGCCTCGACCAGTTCGTCGATGGTGCGCACCGCGCCGAACTTCCACATCGGATTGCCCTCCTGCTGAACCTCGACCGTGGACTGCGGCACCACGACCGTCTCACCGCGCCCGCCGAACGGCCCCGGCTGGCTGACCGCGGGACTTTCGGACACCACCACCGTCATGCTGCCATGCGTGATCGCGACCGGCTCGACGGTCACGTGGTTGCCGACCACGATGGTGCCGGTGCGCGAGTTGATCACCACCCGCGCGGGCGCCTCGCCGGGATCGACCTCGAGGTTCTCGAGCAGCGAGGCGAAGGATACCCGCTGCGAGGGATCGCCGGGCGAGCGTACCTGCACCGAGGCGGCGTCGAGCGCACTGGCGACCTGCGGCCCCAGCGTCTCGTTGATCTTCTGCGCGACGCGGCGCGCGGTGGTGAAATCCGGGCGGATGAGGTTGAACACCAGGTCGCCACCCTGGGTGAACGAGGTCTCGACCGCACGCTCGATCGAGGCGCCGCCGGCGATGCGTCCCACGCTCGGCACGTTGACCGAGATCCGCGAGCCGTCCTGCCCCTCGGCGCCGAAGCCGCCGACCACCAGATCGCCCTGCGCGAGTGCATAGACCTCGCCGTCGATTCCCTTCAGCGGCGTCAGCAGCAGCGTGCCGCCGCGCAGGCTCTTCGCGTTGGCAAGCGAGGACACCGTGACGTCGATCGTCTGCCCGGGCTTCACGAACGGCGGCAGCTGCGCGTGCACCGCGACCGCGGCCACGTTCTTCAGCTGCAGCCGCACCCCTTCGGGCAGCGCGATCCCGAACTGGCGCAGCATGCTCATGAACGACTGCGAGGTGAACGGCGCCTGGGTGGTCTGGTCGCCGGTGCCGTCCAGCCCGACCACCAGACCGTAGCCGATCAGGTGGTTCGCGCGCACGCCGGCCAGCGTCGCGATGTCCTTGATGCGCTCGGCGCGCGCTGCCGGCGCCAGCGCGAGCAGCAGCGCAAGCAGCGCGCACGCGCCGAGCGTGCGCGCCAAGACGAACCTTGCGCCGACGTTCATAGCGGGAACCATCCACTGTTGAAGAAGCGTGACAGCCAGCCCATGCGATTCGCGGCCGCGAGCTCGCCGGTGCCGCTGTAGCCGATGCGCGCGTCGGCGAGCCGCGTGGAGGCGACCGAGTTGTCCGGCCCCAGGTCCTCCTGGCGCACCAGCCCCGTGAGGCGTACGTATTCGCTGCCGCGGTTCAGTTGCAGCCACTTCTCGCCGCGCACGCGCAGCAGCCCGTTCGGCAACACCTCGATGACGCTGACCGCGATGCTGCCGTTCAGGCTGTTGCTCTGCGAGCTTTCGGCCTCCCCGTTGAAATCGCGTTCGCCGCCCAGAGCAGTGCCGAGCGTGAGTCCACCGAGTTTCGCTTCCTTGCCGAGCACCGTTCCCTCGTCGATCGCGACCTCGGCGCTCTTCTGGATCTGCGTGTCGGCATCCTTGCGGGCCGCGGTGCGCTCGACCAGCCGCACCGTGATGATGTCGCCGACCTGTGTCGCGCGCCGGTCCGAGAACAACGAGGTCCCGAAGCGCGCCCGGCGGATCGCTCCGGCCGCATGGAAGTCCGCGGCCGGCTCGCTGGCCACGACCGGAGCGTAGGCGGGGTCGTTCGGCATCTCGCGCAGGGGTGTGCTCGCGCAGCCTGCCAGCAGCAGCGCCAGCGCGGCGCACATCGCGTGCAACAGGCGGGTTGGCGAAGTCATCCGGGCCGCCCTCACAGGTTCTGCGAGATGTACTGCAGCATCTGGTCGCTGGTCGAGATGACCTTGGCGTTCATCTCGTAGGCGCGCTGCGTGGTGATCATGTTGACCAGTTCCTCGACTACGTCGACGTTCGAGTTCTCGAGGTTGCCCTGTTCGATGGTGCCCAGCCCGTCGAGCCCGGGCGTGCCGTTGGTGGGACTGCCGGAGGCCGTGGTCTCGAGGTACAGGTTGCCGCCGATCGCCTCCAGCCCGGCCGGGTTGATGAAGTCGGTCAGGGTGAGCGAACCGATCTGCTGCGCCTCCGGATCCCCGGCGAGCACCACCGACACCACGCCATCCTTGCCGATCGTGATCGAGCGTGTGGCCTCGGGAATGGTGATCGCCGGCTGGATCACCAGCCCGTCGGCATTCACCAGTTCACCGTCGCGGCTCAGGTGGAACTGCCCGTTGCGCGTGTAGGCGGTGGTGCCGTCGGGCAGCAGCACCTCGAGGAAGCCGCGTCCGTTGATCGCCACGTCGAGCGAATTGCCGGTCACCTGCAGGCTGCCCTCGGTGAATTCCTTCTGCGTGCCGACGATGCGCACGCCGGTACCGATCTGCAGCCCCGACGGCAACTGGTTGTTCTCCGAGGACTGCGCACCGGGCTGGCGGCGGATCTGGTACAGCAGGTCCTCGAAGGTCACGCGGTCGCGCTTGAAACCGACCGTGGAGACGTTTGCGAGGTTGTGCGACACGGTCGCGAGCTGCGTGTCCTGCGCGCTCAGACCGGTCTTGCTCACCCACAGTGCGTTCATCATGATCCTGTCCTCCGAACTCCCGCTCCCCGATCAGGAAATCTGCAGCAGACGTGCCGCTGCCTCGCTGTTCTCGTCGACGGTGCGCATCAGCTTCACCTGCACCTCGTACTGGCGCGCGAGTCCGAGCATCTCGGTCATCGCCTCGACCGCATTGACGTTGCTGCCTTCGAGGAATCCCGAAGCGACGCGCACCGTCGCATCGGCAGGTGCCACCGCTCCCGCGTGCAGGCGGACCAGCCCGTCCTCGCCCTTGTAGAGCTCCGGCGCCGGCGGGTTCACCAACCGGATGCGGTCCACCTGCGCCAACGCCTCCGACCCCTGCCCCAGCGCGCGCACGGTGAGCGTGCCGTCGGTGCCGATCTCTACCTTGGCCGCCGGCGGCACCGCGATCGGCCCGCTGTTGCCGAGCACCGGCAGCCCGCTGGCGGTGACCAGTTGACCGAGTGCGGTGATGTGCAGGTTGCCGTCGCGCGTGTAGGCCTCGGAACCGTCGGGCGCCTGCACCGCGATCCAGCCCGGGCCACGCAGAGCGATGTCGAGGTCGCGTCCGGTCTCGCGCAGCGTGCCGACCGTGAAATCGGTCGCCGGCCGCTCGGTGAGCGCGTGCGCGCGGGTCGGCAGCCCGTCGCCGAACCAGATCCCCATGCTGCGCGCCGCAACGTAGTCGCGGCGGAAGCCGTCGGTCGCCACGTTCGCGAGGTTGTTGGCATGCACGGCCTGCGCGAAGGTGTTGTGCTTCGCGCCGGTCATGCCGGTGTAGAGCGCGCGGTCCATGGCCTTGCGTACGCCCTATCAGCTGCGGATGTTGATCACGGTCTGCGTGATCGCGTTGTTGGTCTCGATGGTCTTCGCGTTGGCCTGGAAGTTGCGCTGCGCAATGATCAGGCTGACCAGTTCCTCGGAGATGTCGACGTTCGAATCCTCGAGCGCTCCGGCCTGCAGGCTGCCGAACACGCCCGCGGTGGCGAGACCGCGCGTGGGCTGTCCCGACTCGAACGATTCGGCCCACTGGGTGTTGCCGATCGGCGTCAGGCCCTGCGGGTTCTGGAAGTCGGCCAGGATGATTTGCCCGAGGATCTGCGACTGCCCGTTGGTGTAGCGCGCGAACAGCACGCCGTTCTCGGAAATGTCGGTGCCGACCAGCTGGCCCGGCGCGAAGCCGTCCTGGTTCACGGACTCGACGTTGAAATCGTCGCCGAACTGCGTCGAACCGCTGATGTCGAGCACGAAGTCCGAGGTATCGTCGTCGACCACACCGTTGTAGGTCGGCGTGGCGGCGCCCCCGAGCGGTCCCAGCGGTTCGGCGTTCGAACCGAAATTGCTCTGGATCTGCCGGGCCGGGACCCAGTCGTCGATCACGAAGCGGTTGGTGCCGGCGTCGAGGCGTCCGTTCTCGTCGAAGCGCACCAGGAAGGCGCTGTTGTCCCCGTTGGGATCCAGTGGTGACGCCGTGGTGTTGGCCGGGTTGCCGCCGTTGACCAGCGCGCCGTCGATCGCCAGCCACATGAACCAGTCGTTGTTGACCCCGGTCTCGATGGCGGGATCGGGCTCGTCCTTGCGGAAGTACATCGTCGCGATGTGCGGAATGCCTTCCGAGTCGTAGATGGTGACCGAGGACGCGAAGTTGAACGTGTTCTGGTCGGTCGGATCGAAGGTCGGGTACAGCGCGCCGTCCGGCGCCGCCGCGGCCGCGTCGAGGTTGAAGCCCACGCGCGTGCGCGAGGTCTTGTTCGGCTGCAGGTTGAACGCCTCGATGCGCAGGTCGACCTCGTTGCCGAGGTCGACCTGGCCGACCGCGTTCGCCGCGTAGCCGACCAGCCGGCCGCCGGTGTTGCTCACCACGTACCCGTCCTTGTCGACGCCGAAAACGCCGGCGCGCGTGTAGGTACGCTCACCACCATTGTTGAGGATGAAAAAGCCGCGACCGTTGATCGCCACGTCGAGGTCGCGCTCGGTCAACGAGATGTTGCCCTGCGTGAACTGCTGCGCGACCTGCTGCAGCAGCACCCCGCTGCCGACCGCGCCGCTGCCGGTCAGGCTCGCCGCGTAGACGTCGCCGAATTCGGCGCGCGACTGCTTGAACCCGATGGTGCCGGCGTTGGCTATGTTGTTGCCGGTCACGTTGAGGTCCGAGGTCGCCGCCCGCAGACCGCTCAATCCGGTATTGAATGACATCGCGTTGTTCCTCGTGCGTGAATGGTGGCGCGACCCGTGTCGCGATTCTCAGAGAATTTCCCTGACCGCGCTGATCTTCAGCGGGCCGATGCCGTCTACGTTCAGCGTCATCTCGCCGCCGGCGCCGATGGTCACGCTGTTGACGTTCGCGCCCAGCGCCGTGGCGAGCGCGACCGTTTCGCCCTCGCGCAGCCCGAGCGCCTCGAAGCGGTAGATCCCGGCCGCCAGCGAGGCGCCGTCGGCGTCGCGGCCGTCCCAGGCGAACGTGATATCGCCGGCCTCCTGGGCGCCGAGCAGTTCCTGGCGCACCAGCACGCCGGCCTGGTTGTAGATGTTCAGCAGCGTGTCCTCGACCGGCTTGTCGACGGTCACGGTGCCCATGATCTGCCCGCCGCTGGCGAGCCGTGCCCGCGAGGCGTCGACCAGCACCGTGTGCCCGACCAGCGCCGAGGCCTGGATCGCCTGGCTGGACTGCAGGCTGCCGTTCATCGACACGAAGTTCGAATTCAGGTCCTCGATTCCCTGCAGCGTGCTGAACTGCGCCAGCTGCGCGACGAAGGCCGTGTTGTCCTGCGGCGCCAGCGGGTCCTGGTTCTCGAGCTGCGTGATCAGGAGCGTCAGGAAGTCCGCCTGGCCGAGCGCCTTGTTCTCTTCCGGCGCGGGCTCCTTGCGGAACGACAGGGCTTCGTAGGCGCCGGAGCTGACCTTGAAGCCGTTGATCTCGTTCATGCCATCCTCTCCTGCCTGTCCTCAGCGGCTCACTGCCCGAGCGCCAGCACGCGTTGCGCCAGCGTCTTCGCCGCATCGACGAGTTGCACGTTGATCTGGAACGAACGCGACGCGGAGATCATGTCGGCCATCTCCTCGACCACATTCACGTTCGGGTAGTACACATAGCCTTGCTGGTCGGCGAGCGGGTGATGCGGCTCGTAACGCGGCTGCAGCGGTGCGTCGCTCTCGACGATGCCGAGCACCTGCACGCCGGCCTGCGCCTCGTCCGCCAGTCCCCCCGTCAGTTCCCGGTACAGCGGAGCGAACACCGGATGGCGTGCTCGGTAGGTCTGGCCGGTGCTGGAACTCGCGGTCTGCGCGTTCGCGAGGTTGCTGGCCACCGTGTTCAGGCGGATGCTCTGCGCGCTCATCGCCGAGCCCGCCACATCGAAGATCGCGTTGATCGACATCGCTATTCGCCCTTCAGTGCCTTCGTGATGCCACGGAACTTGCCCTGCAGGAAGCTCAGGCTGGCCTGGAAATCGAGCGCGTTGCGCGCGAACTGCGCCATCTCGATCTCCGCATCGACGGTGTTGCCGTCCAGCGTCGGTTGCGTTGGCTGGCGATACAGGAGCTGCCCCTCACCCGCCGGCCCGCCCGCGCCGATATGGCGCTCGCGCGTGGTCCGCAGTCCGCCGCCCTGTCCGGTGGCCGCTTCGAGCAACGCCCGGAAGTCGAGGTCGCGTGCCTTGTAGTCGGGGGTATCCGCGTTGGCCAGGTTGCCTGCCAACACCCCGGCGCGCCGCTCGCGCAGCAGCAGCGCGTTCTCGTGCACTCCCAGCGCGCTGTCGAAGCCGATCGCCATGCCTGCCTCCGTTGCTGTCCCGGATGCACGTCTGCAATGCGCATACCATCGCGCGCAACTCCTTGTTTAAAAACCGATTCTCTAATCGCATGGGACGATCGACGGGGTCCGGCGGCAAGCCGTTTCCGCTGCTGCGCCAGCCGTGCCCGGCGTGAGCGGCAAGCTGCTGCCGCCGGTGTGCCGCGCAGCGCACCCGTCACCCGCGAAGAGTGATAGGCGCGGTATTTGCTTGGAATTCCGGCATGCACCATCGCGCCATCAACCCGTCGCTGCGACACCGCCTGCTGCGCACCGCCGCGGCGCTGGCACTCGTTCTCTGCGCGCTGTCCACGGTCGCCGGCCAGGGCGCGACCTCGGACGGCGCCGGACGAGTCGATGGCGCGCAGATCACCCGGCTGGTCGAAAGCGCGCTGCTCGCGCAACTGCGCCGCCAGCCGGCGGCGGCCGGCGCCAGTCGCGTGGAACTCGGCGTCGGTGCGCTCGACTCACGGCTCGCGTTCGCGCCATGCGCCGAGCCGATCGCGGTGGCCGCTGACCTGCGCCGCATGCAGGCACGCGTGAACGCACGCGTCAGCTGCGCGGCCCCGTCGCCGTGGGCGATCCAGGTGCCGGTCGAACTGCGGGTGTTCCGGCCCGTGCTGGTCGCGACCCGCGAGCTGCAGCGCGGTGACACCGTGGGCGAACAGGACATCGAGCAGCGCGAGCACAACGTGCTGGCGGCGGGCGCCGCCCCGCTGACCCGTCCCGCCGATGCACTGGGCCGGCAGGCGAGGCGAACCATCCCGGCCGGCAGTGCGCTGCTCGCCTCGCTGCTGGAGCAGCCGGTGCTGGTGCGTCGCGGTGACCGCGTCAGCGTCGACAGCGCGCCGGGGGCGATCTCGGTGCGCATCAGCGGCGAGGCCATGGGTACGGCGCGACGCGGGGAACGGGTGCGCGTGCGCAACCTGCAGTCGGGGCGGATCATCGATGCGGTGGTGACCGGCAGCGGCACGGCGCAGGCGATGTGAGCAAACGGCCGGTGCGGTCGCCGGCGGCAGCGCTAAAGGTTTAGAATCGTGGGCCGATACAGTGCATGACGGCCCACACGGGAGTGGGCAATTCAGGCGAAACGGCTGAAGCACATGGTTTCCGACATCAAGGGTCTCGATCAGCGCCAGCTCCCCGGCGCCCGTACGGGCGAGACGGGTGGCGTGCGCGCCGGGACGCGCGGCGACGGCGCCGCCAGGACCGGGGCCGGCACGAACGACGACACCGTCGAATTGAGCGGTGTGGCCGAACTCGTGCGCAGCGCCGCGCGCCGCATGGCGAGCGGCGCACCGGTCGACGAGGCACGGGTGCGGGAACTCAGGCAAGCCATCGCCGACGGGAGCTACACGCTGGATCCCGCCCGGATAGCCCGCAAGCTGATCGACGCCGACACGCAGTTCTGAAACGGACTGCCGGCGCAACCGAGGGCGATCTTCCATGCTGGCGGCCACCGATGCCGGCGCCGTGCGCGCCATCCTCGACACCGATATCGACACCGTGCACGGACTGCGCGCGCTGCTGCTCGATGAGCGTGCGGCGCTCGCGGGACGCGAACCGGCGGTGCTGGACCAGGTCGTGCAGCGCAAGCTGGAATGCCTGCAGCGGATGCAGCGCAACGACCAGGCGCGCCAGCGACTGCTGGCGCGGCACCGGGGCGCGGACTGGACGACGCTGCTGCGCGCGCTCGACCCGGCGCTCGGCGACTCGTGGCAGGCGTTGCGCCCGCTGCTCGAGGAGGTCGCGGAACTCGGCCGCACCAATGAACGCATCGCGGCCCGCATGCAGCGCAGTTCCGCGCGCCTGCTCGCGCTGCTGCGCGGCCAGACGGCCAGCGGCGGCGTTTACGACCGCCGCGGCCAGACGCACCCCTGCGCCGATACACGCGCCGTGACGCGCGCCTGACTGGCCGGCCCGGGCGGAGCTGCCGGGCGGGCGACGGGGGCCGTGCATCCCCAGCGCGCGCTGGCCGAGCGCGAACCGAGCATCTAGAATGGCGCCCCTGCCGCAGCCCGCGCGGCCCCATAGTTCAATGGACAGAACGGGGTCCTCCTAAGACTCAGATGCAGGTTCGATTCCTGCTGGGGCCACCATCTCAACCTGTCACTGGACGCCAGGATGTTCGGAAAGCGCCTGAATTCGGGCGTCTGACCGATGTCCGTCCCACCAAGACGCCCCAAGACGCCCCCTTGAAATGCCAACATATCCGTTGGCACACTCGTTGGCAGGTCGCCTTCACCCTGCACCCCTTCCCCGACGATCCCGACCAGCGCCCCGGACGCGACGCACTGGCTTCCGCTGCTCGCGTTCGGCCAGCAAGCAAAAACGCTGCTGCGCCACGCGCAGAGCGATATGCCCGGCGTGTCCGGCCGGCAAGTCGAAGCCCAAACCCCGCGACGATTACCGGGAGCTGTCCCGGCCGGCTGACCGCAACGACCCGCTGACGTTCTGAGTCGGCACCGCTACGTACTCCGCGCGGAGGGGGGGTAGGCGAAAGTCTGGGGCGGTTTTGACGAACCGCCCAAAGTCGCCCTTCAGTTCGGGGCCGGATCGGGATGCGTGCTTGACGGTTGTTCGGAGCTCGTCGGCAATGGCGACGAATTGTTCCGGGCTCGCAGCCTCGTCATCACCGCCCGCCACTCGTCGTCCCACGACGATGGGCGCGGAGAGAGGACGCCCATCGATATCAACCGTGATTCGGCCGCTTTCATCGCTTCCAACTGCTTCTGGGTAGTCGTCATGAAATGACCTTTACGCCTTCTCCGGTGGGTCGAATACGCTTGCCGTTTTTCGCGCCAAATACGCCGCGCTCGACCAATGCATTATACCATCAACCGCCCGCGCCCTCCCCGGTAACGGCAATGAAGCCGACATCGGCGCACGCCGCGCCAGACCAACAGGCGACGGCATAAGCATCTGCCCCGCCAGCCAGCCGTTTTTTTGCGGCGCCAGAATGGAACCGGGGGGGGGGTATGGCGCCCTATCTGTTGGCACATTTTCAGAAACGGTAAAAACCGTTTCTGCATCAATACGCTGTTGTTCCTGCTGGGCCACCATTTCAGCCGTGCAGCAAGGGCGCCCCCGCCCGCTCAGGCCTCGCGCGCAACCGCCTGGCTGCGAGCCTTGCCGCTCCCCCGCGTGGACAACTGGGTACTGCGCGGCCAGACCAGGCCGGCATGGGAGCCCGGCAGGTCGAGGCGCCGGTAGAAGCTCCCGTTCAACTGCGTGCGCTTGACCAGGTAGTCGCGGAACCGCCGGAACAGCTCCCGATCGACCACCACGCCCGGCGCGTCGGTCCAGAACTGCTTCAGGCTGCCCGTGTAGCTCAGTCCGGGCATGTCGTAGATCGCCGAGCCGCAGACTTTCAGCGGCGTGTTGTGGAACAGTGCCGACATGCCGACTGTGCTGTTCACTACCACGCAACCGCGCGCGTGGCGCAACAGGGTCGGCAGGTGCTGGTCGTGGATGTAGTGCAAGCGCCCGCCCAGCGCATAGCTGCGCTCCAGGCGGCGGATCAGGTCGCGGTAGTCGTGGTAGCCGCGATCCATCGGGTGATGCTTGATAACCAGATGCGTGTCGGGCGGCGCGCTGACCGCGAACGAGCGCACCACGTAATGGATGAACTTCGTCACCGTGTCGAATCCCGAGTGGGTGCGTATCTGCGCGTCGTTGTGCACCTGCAGCGGCACCAGGAAAAAGCGGCCCGACAGCTCTCCGGTCAATCTTTGTTCGATCCCGCGCTCACGCCACGCGAACCAGGCCTTGCGCCAGAAACCGCGCAACCACGGCCAGCCTTCGAGCAAGCTGAGCCGCCGATGGTGACGGTAACGCCGGAACCACGGCCAGAGCAGCGCGCTCGCCACATAATAGAGCACCGCCCACAGCGCGGCGCTGGCGAACGCGCCGTCGACCCGCCGTACCGGCGGCGGTTCCTCGACCTCGCGGTTGAGGTAAAACAACGGCGAGCGAGGCAACTGCGAATGCCCGTTGACGCCGAAGCGCTCGAGCGTGACGAAGTGCGGGCGGATATAGCCCTCCTCGAACACGCCGACCTCGAGGCCGCGGAAGCTGGCGATCTGGCGCGCGACGCGATGGATCGGCCGGCAATCGCCGAACATCATCAGCACCTCGATCTTGCGCTCGGTGATCACGCGATCGAGAAACTCGGGCCAGTCCTGCGGACTGCCTCGGTAGTTGATTGCGTCGAACGGGTAGAACAGCAGGTCCCCGCCGTTGAAGTTGATCTTGCAGACCTGCGCGCCGATCCAGCACAGATCCTGCGCCAGACGGCGGAAGAACGGCCCCACCGGGGACTGCAGCAACAGCACGCGCTTGCCGCGCAGGGCGTCTAGCCCGCTTGCGATCATGGTGCCTCCTGGTACCCCGGTCCGTCGCCAACCCGCTCGCGCCGCAAGGCAGCACATCGTCCATCGGGAAATGGCCGGATTCTACCCGCAACCCGCGTGCACGGGGCAAGCCCGTGTCGATGGTCATACATCACAACCCCAGCCACCATGCGCGCAGCCGCAGGACCGTGCGCAGCGGCCGCGACACGGAACCGCGCGTGCCGTCACGCCACGCGACCAGTTCGTCGAGCGCCCGCTCTGCGGTCGTGAAGCGGCCACTGCGGCGACTGACGTAGGTCGGGTACAGGAGCAGCACGCCGGCCACCAGTTCGTCCAGTTCCAGCCTGCGTGCACGGCGTGCGATCGGCAACCGATCCTTCGTCAGGCCCCAGCCCGCGTAGAACGGCTGACCGTGGCAGACCACGGGCCGTTCACGCAGCAATGCCTCGAACCCGGTCAGCGAACTCAGCACGTGTACTTCGTCGACTGCGTCGAAGAGTTCCTCGATTGCGCAGTCGGTCACTATCCGGTCGCACAGGCGCGCGAACTCCGGCGCCGGCGCGCCACCACGACGCAGGCCCGCCACCACGTCCGGATGCGGCTTGTAGACGAGGTACGCATCGGGTCGCTCCGCACGCACCGCGCGCAGCAGCTCCAGGTTGCTGCGGATGCCGGGCGCACCCAGCACGATCGCGGCGTCGGTCTCGACCTGTCCCGGCACCAGGACCACCTGCGTAGCGCCGGCGGGACGCTGCCAGCGCCCGCCGCCGAGGTTGTACTTGCTGAGCCGCCCGGCGACGATCCGCTGGCGCAGCACAGCCGCGCGTGCGAGCAGTGCGGCATCGAACTCCTGCTGCTGCAGCAGCACTTCCAGATCGCTGGGGCACGATGCGTCGTAGTAGATGCCGCGTCGATCCATCACCCACGACAAGGGCGCGACCAGGTCGGCGCCGAGTCCGACCGAACGCAGGAAACCGTCCTCGAGTCGCACCACCTCGCGAGCGGCACCGGGCGCTGGCGCCCCCCCCCACACCAGCAGCGGCGTCCCTGACGGCGCCGCCTCGGCGCGGCGCACGAAGTGCACTCGCGAACCCTGCACGAAACGACGCACCAGCGGGCGCTTCCACGGCGAAAAGCCGGTCGCGTACGCCTGCGGCGCGAAGCGTGCGCGCTGGCGCCGCTGCAGCCCCAGGTGGGCGAGTACCGTCTCCGCTTCGCAGGCCTCGCCACTCTCGGGATCACGGTATCGCGGGTAGGCGATCAGCGCCGCATGCACCAGTTGCTCGAGCGTGACCGGCCGGCGCCACGCGGGCGCGGGCAGTTCGTCACGGCTCAGGCCACGCCCAGCGTAGAACGGCATTCCGAAGGTGCGCACCGGCACGCCGTGCAGCAACGCCTCGAAGCCGAGCTGCGAGGTGACCACATAGACCGCGGCGGCGCGCGCCAGCAGCGTCGCCGGATGCACGTCGCGCGCCAGCACGCGCACGCGCGGATCGCACGCGGCCTGCGCGGTGTCGATCCAGCCGCGCGCCTTGCCCGCGAACACGTCCGGATGGGTCTTCACCAGCACGGTGCACGCGGGATTCTCGTCGAGCGCGGCCCGCAGCATGCGCGCGAAGCTCGCCTGGTCCGCAAGGCCACCGGCCACCGAGGCATCCCCCCGCGTCTGGTCGGCCACGAGCACGAAGCGCGGCGGCAGTTCACCGGCATCGGTGTCACGCTGGTAGTTGTACTTCGACACGCGCTGTTCGCGCCAGGCTGCCGCGAGCGCCGCCGCACGCCGGATGCGCGCCTCATCCAGTTCCTCGCCGAGCAGGCGATCGAGTCGCGAGGGCTGCCGCGCGTCGTAGTAGATTCCCTCGTCGTCCAGCACCACCGACAGCGGCGGGTCGTCGCGACCGAGTCCGACCGAGCGCAGGAAACCGTCCTCGAGGCCGACGAACGGCAGCCCGTGGCGGCGCGCGAACGCGCGCGAGCGCCGCGTGGAACGCCGCCGGCCCCAGCCGAGTACCGCCTGCGCGCGCCGCGGGGCGAACGGCCCGCTGCAGAACTCGAGCTCGGCGCCCAGCAGGCCGCGCAAACCGGGAATACGGTGGATTCCCGGCGAGAGCACCGCGTAGCAACCGAATCGAGGCGTCACGAGGGCATGGTGCGATTGGAACGTCCGCCCGTGCCCGATCCGCGCGCGGCCGGCGCGGGACGCTGGCTCACAAGGCAGGGAAAGCGCCGCGTTCCTCGCTGCAACGGCGCAGTGCACGCGCGTGCAGCGCGCGGCAGGCCGGAGGATCGCGCAACGCCTGAAGGATCGCCTGCACCCAGTCCCGGCGGCGGTTCGCAACCAGCCAGCCGGTGTCCCGGTGCCGCACGTGCCACGCGTACGGTACGGCATCGGAATATATCCCGGCCGCGCCCAAGCGCGTGATGTCGAACAGCTTCACGTGCGCGCGCGCCCGGTTGAACGGGGTATCGAGACATGGAGCGAGGCCGAGCTGGTGACGGACCGTCGAAGAATACGCGAGATACTCCGGCCACGTCATCGGCGCGCGCACCGTCACGCCAGGAATGCCCCGATACAGCCGGTGCACGCGCCAGTCACCGAAGATTTCGAAGCGCGCCTCGGGGTACACCGCCTGCACCTCGCGCACCACCGGCACCAGCCATTCGATCTCGCGCCGGTGTGCGCGCGTGCCGTGGTAGCAGTAGCTGGGCGGTGCACCGCGATCGACGCCGTCGTCGCTACGCGGTACCGGCGCGGGCAGGTAGCACGGTTCGCAGAGCTCGGGCAGCGCCGCCGCGTGGCGGCGTGCGAGTTCGGGCGTGGACACCCACACCGCGTCGCAGAGCGCGGCGAGCAGCGTGTGCATTCGCGCGTGCCGCCACCACGTACGCAGGCGGTAGCCGGCCGGCAGCTCGGTCGCCTGCAGCACCGCCGGGATGTCGTCGTCGAGCAGGTAGATCACGCGTCCGCAGCGCGCGCGCTCGGCGAGCAGCCAGCGCAGCCACGCGGGCGGCGCGTGGCGCACGATGAACACCGCGGCGGCCTGCGCCGGAAAGCCGTCTCCGGCCGCGCTGCGGCGCGTGTCGAGCACCTGCACCGCGCGCTGCGGGCAATGCCCGGCAAGATTCGCCGTCAGGTAGAAATCGGTGGTCGGGATCGGCCCCGGGGACAACACCACCAGCGGTCCCGCGCCGAGTCCGGGCGGGAGCCGGCCTGCGCGCGGCACGAACAGGGTCGCACTAGCCGGGCGCACCATCATTGCCTGCTTCCTGCGCCACGGCGCCGGCGGGAGCGAACCAGCGGCGCCACCACGGGCGGTTGCGCTCGCGCGCCAGCGCGTGCTCGAGTTCCCGGCAGCGCGCATCGAGCCGATGCACTGCCTCGAGTGCGACTGCCGCGAGTTGGTCCACGTCCTGCGGCACCGGAGGCCGTGACTGCCACGGCAGCAGACGGCGTGGCGCGAAATGCGCCGCGTCCCACCACGCCGCATCGGCGCGCATGCGCTCGCGCTGCTCGGGATCGAGCTGCGCGAGCAGTTCGAGATTGCTCTCGTGACAACTGGCGATCACGCGTTCGACCACTTCCTGCGGCATCACCCACGGCGTGCGCGAACGCGGCAGCTCGAGGTGTCGCGCGATCGCGAACTCGATGTCGGAGTCGTGCGCACCGGGACGCAGTCGACGGTGCCGCTGGAACACCCGCAGCACCACGCCGGGCAGGCTGCGGTTGGCGACCACCTCGCCCGGCGACGCGACCCCGACCGTCGCGCAGAAATCCTCGACGATACCCGGCGGCAACAACCGCACATGGACGTCGCGCACGCCCGGCACGCACCGCCAGCCCTCGACCACCCGACTCCACTGCATGCGCTCATGCTGGCGCTCGACCCAGCGTGGCAGTTCCAGACCCGTCCAGGCACCCCACTGCCACCAGGCCGCGTTGCACCACTCGACCTGCGGGCGTACGTAGATCAGCACCGTGCAGTCCAGTTCCAGCCGTTCGAGAAAACGGCCGGTCGTGAATTCCGCGTATTCCTGCGCCCAGCCCTCGTTCGAGAGCACCAGCCGCGCGCCGTCGCCGGCAGTGCGGGCCAGTTCGCGGCGCAGCAGCGCGATGCGCGCGCAACCCATCGCATCGAGGTCGTGGGCGCGCGCCGAGATCGCATACCCGCATGGAACGCGGCGTGCGATGCCGCCGATCTCCTCGCCGGTCACCAGCGCTCCGTCCTTGGGCAGCACCACGTAACGCGCCGCAGGCATGCCGGAGTCGGCCGGAGTGAGTTCGGGCTGCAGCGACAGCACGGTCTGCAGTGCACTGCTGCCGCACTTGGACATGCCTACGTGTAACACCGCGAGAGGTGCGGACCGCGCAGCGCCCGCCGTGCCGGCAGTTGCCGGAACATTCATCGACGTTTCTCCAACCAGTTCAGCAGGCGCGGCAGCAGCGTCGGATCGTCGGGCACGCCGACCGCATCCCACGGCTCGCCAAGGCGTGGTTCGGGCTCGCGGAACAGGCGCCCGTTGGCGCATTGCAGAAACTCGCGCGCGATCCATTCGTAGTCGGCGCGGTTTTCCTCGATCAGTTCGCGGCGCAGCGCCGGCGACAACATCCGGCTACCCACCGCCGGTAGCGCCGTGGCGACCAGCCGCCCGCGCAGCCGGCGCCGCGTCGACTCATCGAGACCGGCGCGCTGCACCACCTCGAGCAACCCGAGCGTGCCGGCATCGAGTGCAGTATTCACACGCTCGGCATCGCCGGATCGCTCTGCAAGCTCCGGCGCTCCTATGGCGCGCAGGAAATCGGCGACCACACCGTCCGGGTTCTGCTCTTTTTCGTACGGTCGCACGATGATGTTCGGCGCGCCGAACACCTTGGCCCAACGCTCGAGCAGCGGGCCGTAGCGCCGCTGCCCCGGATGCCGCTGCCGCGACCACGCGATGTAGGCTTCGGGCCCCACACCCCACGGCGGGCGGCTCACGGTCTTCAACGCCTGGCCATACGCCGAGGCCCACCAGTGATCGTGGCGTCGCAGGTACACGACGATCCGGCAATCGAACGCCGCGAAGAACTCGCGCACCGGCAGCGGGTCGAGAGGGCGCACGAAGTGCTCCGAGCTGACGACGACGCGCCCCCCCGGTCGGCGGCGGCACTCGGTTTCGAACCGCAGGCGCAGCCGTTCGCGCCGCCGTTCATCGGCCCCCGCATCGGGACCACCGGCATGCAGCCCGATCCGCTGGCGCACCAGCCCGGACCAGTCCTGCAGGCGTGCGAACGGCCCCGCCGGCGCTTCCTGCCAGTCGGCATCCGCGCGACTGGCCGCACCGAATCCGAGGGCACGGCTCAACACGTAGTGTGCGTTCTCATGGCGCCCGGCGCGCGGGTACAACAGCCCATGCTCGGCCAGCAGCCGCGGGCGGGCGCACAGGAAACGCTGGATCGCGCTGGTGCCGGTCTTGTTGATGCCGATGTGCAGATAAAGCCGGGGCCGCGCCGTCGCGCTCACGGTGGGTGCGCCGCAGACCCGCGTGCGACGCCGGCTTCAGGCCTTGGCCGGCGCGGGCTTCGCGCGCCGGAAGATCACCCGGCGCTGGGTGCCGCCGCTCCTGGCGTCGGGAGCGTTACGGACGATGAAACGCCCCAGACCCGGAACCCGGGTCTCACCTTCCTCGGTGGCGTCGACCTGCGAACCGATCTGGCGCAGCACCGCAGCGACCAGGCGGCGCACGCGCGCCTCCGGCAGTTGGCGGAACAGTTCCGGGTTGGCCGCGGTCAGTGCGGCGACGAAGTCAGCCTGGTTCATGTGCATTCTCCTGTGGGTCACTGGTGGAAATGCTCCCGGGGCGGCGTGTTCACGACGCGCTGCATCAGGAGACCGCTCGCGCACGCTCAGCCGAGCAGCCGTGCGAGCTGTTTGCGAAGCGTCTGCAGTTCAGGAAGTATACTGCCCGAGATCCATGCCGTATCACTGAGTCTGTCCTGGCGCGCGAACCAGCGGTTTGCAGCCGCCAGCGTTTCCGCCAGCGAGCGCGCAGCCAGTTCGTCGCGCAGCAGCAGCGTGCGCTGGCCGTGCGCGATCCACGCCTCGGCCTCGAGGCGCTCGTCGGCCGTGATCAGCGCCAGCAGGGCCGCGGGCACGACCTGACTGGTGGCCGGCATGCTGCCCACCACCTGCGCACGCGGCTTCTTGCGCTCGGCGTCATAGGTGGTGCGAACGAACTGCACCACGTGCTTGCGGATCCGGAAGTGCACGGGCGAGTCGTGCCTCAAGCCAAAGATGACGGCACTATACTGCCCGAATATCAGACAGACAAGCGATTGATAGCAGCCGCCGTCCAGCCGCGATCAGAACGTGTAGCCGAAGTGTTCAGTGTCCTCGCGGAAGCGTTCGGCGACGATTGCGGCGGTACGCTCGTCGTAACGCTCCCGATACGGCCCCCGTTCGCCCCCGATGGAACTCTTCACGTGCGGCAGGCTCGCCGCCCGCCCGATGCGCCGGCACACCTCGGCGAAATCCGCCTCCAGGTTCTCGAATCGGCAGATGTAATCGACCAGCACCCGCCCCTGCGCATCGACGATCCAGCGCCACTGCGGCATGAACATGCGCGGCTGGTCGTAGTAGCGCGGATCGCGCAGCCCGTAGGCCAGCTCCACCCAGCGTGCGAACGACATCCCCGCGTCGCGCAGCCCGGACTGGTTGGTCTGCACGCGGTAGCGGAAATGCGACAGCACCTTGTCCCAGGGGTTGCGGACCACGGTAAAGGTGAAGCGCCGCTGCCATTCGGCTCGCCCCAGCTGACGCAGTTTCTCCTGCGCGGTGAGGTGCTCGAGTTCGAGTCCGAGGGCAGCCTCGATGCTGCTGCCGCCGGTCTTGTTGATGTGGATGAACGCGAAATCGCGCGGCAACGCGGTAGCGCCGGCATGTTCACCGCCCCCCGGCGCTGCCGTATCCGCCCCCGATGGCGCACCCGCTGCGCGCGGGCGTGCCGCGGCGATCACGAAGCGTCGCCTCGCCGCCGGCGGTGCGCTCTGCTTCCAGGCAACAAGGAAGTCCCGCACCCGCTCCCTCAGCCTGGCCGCGCCGGCGTGGCGTGCCCGCAGGTCGGCGCCCGACTGCGCGTCCTGCGCCGCGATCGCGTGCAGCGCGACCGCGATTTCCGCCGGGACGCCGGATCCGTCGCCCACCCGGCGCCAGACCTCCAGCGGATCCGCCGCGAAGCTCTCGTAGTCGAGCAGATCGAAGCGCGCCGCACTGCTCTCGAGCGTCTGCAATGCCTGGTGCGCGCCGAGCAGCGAGCCGACCAGCTGATCGGTCGACCAGTTGAACTTCGCTATGAACGAGGCGGCCCACGCACGCAACTCGCGACGAATGAACAGGTACCGGGCCGTCGGGAACGCAGCCAGGAAGTCGCCGATCGCAGCGTTTGTTCCGGAACGGAACTTCACGCAGATTCCGCGCGTGCCATCACCGGCGAAATGCGTCAGCGCGGCCATCGCCGCCCCAATGATCTCTGGGCTGCGCGGATCGTGGCGCTGCGCGGTGGCCAGCGCCGAAAACACGTCGGGCTCGGAAAAGCTTGTGATTCCGCAGGCCGCGCACAGCCGGCTGAACAGCGTGCTGCCGCAGCGACCGATCGAGAACACCAGCAACGGGGGCTGCTGCGCCGGCGGCGCGCCGGCCTGCCCGAGCCGCTCGGCGAGCAGTGCGCGCGGCACACGCAACACCTCGGTGGCGTGGGTGAACTGCGCCTGGTAAAGGAAGGGTTCGTCGAGCGCGCTGCGCGGTGTGTCGACGAACAGGTATGCGTCGGTGGCGTAGTCGAAGCAATACGGCGTGTAGCGGGCGAAGTCGAGCGCCTCCGGCGCGAGGCGCTCGCCCTCGCCCAGCGTGAAGTCGCCCGGCGCCGCCAGCGCGAGCGTCTGCTTGGCACGCGCAAGCACGGCATGACGCGTGACCGCAACAGCCCCCTGTGCGACCGCTGGAGCTGGCGATACGATCCGAGCGGGGGCCGCGCGTTGGGCACAGGGCAGCGTGTCGAACCAGCCGCCCACCGCCGCCAGCAGTTGCGTGCGCACGGCCGTGCGATGCTTCGCGTCGCCGGCGGCCAGCGCCGCGTCGAGCACCTGCCTGAGCGGTGCGCTGCGCCCGAGCGCGCTGCGCGCGTACTTGTCGAACGCTGCGGGGAAATCCGCCGCCAGCACCGCAGGATGCAGCACGCGGTCCGGCGGCACCACGTCGCGCGCGTCCGGCCACAACCACGGGTGCAGCACCGAGAAATGCGAAAACACTTCGTGCCGCGTCACGCTCGCGATGTCCAAGCAGCGCAGACCGAGCTTGACTGCGGCGGTGGCCACGAACGATTCGTCGTTTGGCCATTCCGCCACTCCGGCGCCACGCGCCGCCAGTGACTGCGACAAGGCGTGGCGCTCGCGGTACAGCGCATCGATCGCCTTGCCCGAGGCACGCGAGAGCGGAAACGCGCAACCATGTACCTCCGGCGCGACCTGCAGCGCCGCCGCGTGCCACATCCACGCCCCGTTGCGCTTGCCGAACAGGCAGAGCGCGAGGTCGGCGTCGTCGTGCTCGAAACAGCGGAAGAAATCCTTCGGATCGCGGTGCGTGAACCGCACGTCCGGCTCGATCAGCCAGTAGTGCCGGGCGCGCACGGCGCGGCGCAGGAAATAGTACGCGTAGTCGCCGCACAGCCAGCCGATGCGCGGCGCCTCGCAGAACAACCCCGCCTCCCGCAGCGCGGCGCGATCGAACCCGGTCCGGCGCACACCCGCCGGCGTCTCGACCGGTGCGTTCGTCTCGTCGAAGACGAAGAAGACATCCTCGACGCGAAAGCAGCGGCTCAGCAGCTCGTGCAGCTCGCGCTCGGCCTCGCCGTAGCGATGCGCACGTATCCCGACGCAGACGCGCCGGGGCGCCTCGGCCCCGCGCTTCGCCTCAGGCATCGCCGCGTTCGCTCGCGTACAGCCCGAGCAGTTCGGCGACGATCGTCGCGTGCGGGCGCGGAACCGGCAGTCGTGTACAGACCTCGGCGTAGGCCTGCGGATCGGTGATCAGCCGCTGCATCAGCGTCGCCAGCGAGCGCGCATCGCGGGCCCGGTAATGGAAGCCGCCGACGCCCGGTTCGACCTTCTCGGCCATGCCCCCGATGTCCGGGCACAGCACCGGCCGCCCCAGCGCGTGCGCCTCCTGGATCACCAGCGGCGAGTTTTCCCACCACACCGAGCCCATCACGACCCAGTCGATATCCTGCATCAGTCGCGGCAACTCCCCGGGCTCGTACGGGCCGTGATAGTGAAGCGCCTGTGGATCGGCGGCGAGCAGCTCCGCGATGCGCTGGCGGTACGGTTCCGGCTGGTTCGCGAGCGCCGAACCGAACACATCCAGCGAGGCCTGCCGGCGCAGCGCGCGCGGCAGCGAGACAAAGGCCTCGAGCACCAGATCCACCCCCTTGAACGGGTTGATCTGGCCGAAGTACGCGAAGCGCCCGCGCGGCTCGCCGCTCGCGAGCTCGCGCGGCGGCAGCCGTGGCAGTTCGCGCACGCCGTTCTCGAGCACGTGGATGCGCTCCGCGGGCAGTCCCCACGCCGCGTAGCGTTCGGCCAGGAAACGGCTCGGGGCGACGAAGGCATCGACCAGTGCGAAATGCGCCTTCAGGTAGCGCTCGCGCAGGAACACGTCCTCCGGCGAGACATCGGGAAAACACTGCGCGCAGGCGAGCGGACTGTAGCGCTGGCACAGCCGGCCGTCGGTCTTGACCATCTGGCCCGCGTTGCGGCAGATCGCGAGGTACTCGTGCAGCGTCAGCACGATGCGCGCGCGCGGGCAGGCGCGTCGCACGGCGCGGATCATCTCGACGCCGAGGAACAGGTAGTGGTGGAAGTGCACCACGTCCGGATCGATTGCGCGCAACAGCGCGGCGAAGTCGCTGCCGTCGCCGAGTGCCACCGTCGCGCTGAGCTGCTCGATGCCGGCATCGCCCGCGACCAGGAACTCGCGCTCACCGATCGCGCTCACCGCGGTACCCAGGTGCAGCATCGAATGCGGGGCGCGTGCGATGAACCACGCCTGGTGTTCCGGCTGCGCCTCGATGGCACACCACAAGTCCCGGGCGGCGATCTCGGCGCCGCCCTTGGAGAACTCGGGATGACCGTGGGCGATCACCGCTACGCGCATGGCCGGACCTCCGTGCGCGGATCGGCGATGACCCCGGCCTCGATGCGCCGGCGGTAACGCCATGCGTTGAACAGCGTGAGCAACTGGCGCTGCCAGGCGCTGCTGCCGGCGTTCTGCGACTGGCGCTCGAGGTGCCAGAGCCGCGTCCGTGGCACCAGCCACAGCCGACGCCCGCGCTTGCGCAGCGCGAGACAGAGATCGCTGTCCTCGAAATCACCCACGACATAGCCCTCGTCGAGACCGCCGATCTGCAGGTAATCCTCGCGGCGCAGCATCACGCAGGCAGCGGTCAGCAACGGCTGCTCGGCGGGTTCGTCCGCTCCCGCCCACGGCATGCCCTTGCCCGGATGCGCGTTCATCAGGAAGCCGGGCAGGAACGGATCCTCGCGCGGCACCATGCCCGCGTGCTGCACCGATCCGTCGGCGAACTGCAGCAGCGGCGCGACCATTCCCGCCGCGGGCAAGCGGTGCAGCGCCTCGTCGAGGCACGCCAGCCAGCCGTGCTGCTGCGGCAGCACGTCGGAGTTGAGCAACACCAGCGCCGGCGCGCGCGCGAGCACCGCGGCAATGTTGTTCGCACCGGCGAAACCGCGGTTGCACCCGTACCACACGACCCGGAACGCCAACCCCAGCAGCGCGTGGAAATTCGCCGCCATGTCGAGCACCGGCTGCAGCAACGCCGGATCGTCGACCACGTAGATCAGGTCGGTGCGCCCGAAATCCGGGTCGTCGGCGAACTGCACGAGTTGGTGGCGCATGAAGTCCCCCCGCCCGTAGAGCGGCACGATCACCGAGAATCGGGGATCGTCGACCGGCGTGCCGAAGGCTCGCACCTGCACCGCCGGCGGCTGCGTGCGGCAACTCGTGTGGAAGGACTGCAGCGCCGGACCCACGCTGTCGAACAGCGCCGCGAAGCGATGGCGCAGCCGGTCCGGCGCGGGGATCTCCGCGAGCACCTGCTTGATCAGCGCGACCCCGTGCGGCTGGGCGGCATCGGTGGGCAGGCGCAGGCACTCCTCGCGTCCGTCGGCGAACACGAACCGCAACGCGCGCAACTCGCCCACCCGGGTCGGCAGCGGTGCATGCAGCAGGAAACCCGTCTCGGGCGGAAGTTCGGGAAGGGTCGCCGCGAACTCGTCGATCACGTCCTGGCGCGGCAGCCGGAAGGCGGAGGCTGCGAGGTCGGCGGTGCGAGCGTCGGCGCCTTCGGCGTACAGCGCGACCACGCGGTTCCCCGTTTCGAAGTGCCAGCCGAACACCAGCAGGCCTGCGCTACCGAGCACGAAGACGCGATCGATGCTCGCGAACGTGGTCTGCGGGTCACGCAGCAGCGCGGGCATCGCCGCGATCCGGGCGCCGAACTCGGTGCTCGCCAGTTCGGCGACGATCGTGTCGATGTCGCCGGCACCGATCCCCTCGGCCACCAGCTCCCTCAGTGCCGGTGCCGCGTGCGGCCAGCAGCCCTCGAGCACGCGCCGCAGCGAGGTCGGCGCCGCCGCCGGCTGCGTCGGCAACGGCATTTCCGCCACACCGCCATCGCGGCAGCGCAGCGCCAGCCCGGCCGCATCCAGCGCCGGCGGCAGGTACAGCACGAAACCGTGCTCGTCGCCGACCGCTTCGCGCAACGGATCCAGCGCATCGCGCACATCCGGGCGGTGCGTGCGCAGCAGCCGGACGCCGTCGTTGCGGTCGAGCAGTGGTATCAGCTCCAGTTCGGTGGCTGGCGCCGCGGCGCCGGCTGTGCCTGCGGTCTCGGTGACGGTGACGTCGGCGACGACGGCGTCCATGCAGAGTAGTTGCCCGCGCGGATCGAACACCCAACCCACGACCAGCCGCCCGCCGTGATGGCCCAGCGCCAGCAGGCTCTCGACGTGCGCACGCACACCGGCTCCCGGCTCCTCGCTCAGCGGCAGCGCCGCGCGCGGCATGCGCCGGGGCGCCGCCTGTGGTTCCCGATCCGTCGCCATCAGCGGAATCCCATCGCCTGCATCGTGCTGCACCCGGCCCTGAACTCGAGGAAGCGCGCGTTGACCGCGCGCGGATCGTCCTGCAACGCGAGCGGCATCAGGTTGCCGTCTCGCCCCAGTTCGCGCAACCGGCGTGCGATCGCGCCGATGTCGAACGCGAACACCGGGTAGCCGCCCGCGAGCGCGATCGAGAGCGTGTAGCTGTACGTCTCGGGCCACACCGACGGCAGCCACACCACGTGCGGGCCCAGTGCTCCCAGTCGCTGGCCGGCCTCGGACTCCAGGTAACGGCCGCTGACGCCCACCCCCGCGTGCAGCAACGGCATATCGTTCATGCTGTAGCCGAGCAGCGAGAACGCGAGCGGCAGACGACGCTGCGCAGCGTCACGCGCGCAGGCGAGCAGCACCTCGTAACCCTTGATCCTGCCGATGGCGCCGATCACCGCCACGCGCAGCGGTTCGTCGGCGCGTCCGAACGGGCCGACCACGCGCGGGGGCGCGACGTCGACCGTCTCGTGCGGTTCGACCGCGAACGCCACACCCGGGAAATACCTGCCCAGCCGCCCGGCGACGTCGGCGTCGGGCACCCATACGGCGTCGGCCGAGCGCACCAGGCTTTCACGCCCGGCCCGCCATGCGACGATGTCGCGGGCCCCGAAATCGTTGCCGGCGGCGGCCAGGCAGGCGTTGCAGCCGTCCACCCCCGGCTCGCGGCAATAGCGCCCGCCCGCATCGACCAGATTGATCCGCGGACAGATCAGTTCGTAGTCGTGCACGTCGACTTCCAGCCGCACGCCTGCGGCGCGTGCGAGCTCGACCAGCCGCGCGGGGGCGTCGGCGGGGAAATCGACGGTGCCGTGGTCGTGGATCACTTCGACGCGCAATTCACCGAGCACGGCGGCCAGCGCACCGGTATCGCCGAGCGCGAAGTCGTCGAGGTTCGGCAATTGCATTCCGGCCGGCGCCGCCAGACGCACGCGCCCCGGGGTGCCTTCGGCGGGCCGCAGATAGAAAACGCCGAAGCCTTCGCTGCGCAGGCGCACAGTTTCCTCCAGCACGTGGCGCTCGGCCCCGCCGCCGCGGCTGTGGCAGACGATCAGCGCGCTACGCTCACCGGCCAGCGCGGCCATGCGCGCGCGGTCGAGCGCTCGCCGCGCCGCGCGCAACGGATCCTCGGCGATGAAGCGCCGCACGCTGCGCTGGTACTCGGGATGCCGCACGTCCATGACGCGCATCGCCTCGGCGACGCGCCGCGCGCGCTCGCCCTGGAACGACACGCTGCCCAGGTGCTGCACGAAGACGTCGGTGGCGATCACGTTGCGCCAGCCGGCCGCGAGCGCCCGCTGGCACAGGTCGTTCTCCTCGCCGTAGCCACGCCCGAACGCCTCTTCGTCGAACAGCCCCGTCACGGCCAGGCAGTCACGCCGCAGGTACATGCAGAAACCCACCCCGGTCGGCGCCTCGACCTCGACGCCGGCGTTCACCCCGGCCGCGAGGCGGTCGAGCACGTCGTAGCCGATCTCGAGCGGATACGGATTGTCATGCAGGGTGTGCGGGTAGCTGGCGATGGTGGCGTTGTTCGACAGCGGCGTGACGGTGCCCGTGCGCGGATGACGCAGCGCGCACGCGCGCAGGCGGTCGAGCCAGTCGCCGAACACCTCGGTGTCGGCGTTGAGCAACACCACGTCCCGCTCCGGATGCAGTTGCATGCCGCGGTTCGCCGAGCGCACGAAACCCCGGTTGGCGTCGTTGCGCAGCAGCGTGAACAGCCCGCGCTGCGCGTGACGCGCGAGCGCGGCGCCCAGTTCGGCGTCGGGACTCGCGTCGTCGATCACCACCAGCTCGAAACGCGTGGCCACCGGCGCGAGCAGCACGCTGCGCAGACAGCGCAGCGTTTCGTTGCAGCCGGCGTAGACCGGCACCACGATGTCGACGCAGGGGCCGTCCCCGGGACGCATCAACGGGATGTCGCTCCAGTCCTGCGGCGGCGCCGGACGCGGCACCGGCAACGGCGCCGGCCCCTCGGCGGGCTGGCCGGGCGTGGCGAGCACGGCGCGCCCCTCGAGGCGGCCGAACTCGAGGTAATGCAGCAGCGGGTCGACACCGGCGAGCGCCACGTCCGGGTTGCTGCGCAGGTAGAAGTCCGCGTCGAACTGCCGGCACGGCGAACGTCCGGCCGCGCCGCCCTCGCGCACGTAGTGGCGCAGCGGCTCCTCCCCCGAGCGCGCGACGTCACGGTTCTGGCGCAGGTAGAAATCGACGTCGAACCAGGCGCTCGGCGAGACTCGCCGGAAACGTCCCGCGTGCACGTAGTGCAACAGCGCGTTGACGCGCCGCGCAGGACGGCCGGCGTGTGCGCGATAGAACTGCGGATCGAACAAGGGCATCGGCTGACGGCCCTCGCGGTCGCCGTAGCAGACGTAATGCAGCAGCGCGTCGATGCCCGAGTGGGCCACGTCGGGGTTGCTGCGCAGGTACCAGCCGGCGTCGAACAGCCCGGTGGCGCGCACCAGCGCGCACAGGTGTCGCCGATGCAGGCGGCGCATTCCGGGGACACCCGCCAATCGCGTCTCGGCCGCCAGCAGCCAGACGCGCAGCCAGCCGGCGACGATACGCGCGTGCCTCGCGAACGCGCGCGCCATCACATGCTCACCACCACGCGCGCGCTGACCGCCACCTGGTAGAGGATCTGGGTCATGTCCTTCCAGATCTGGCGCGACTTCACGTCGATCTTCGGCAGGACCAGAATCTCGTCCCCCGGCACCACGGTGAGGGTCTTCTCGCGGCCGAACAGCGAGCCGCGGCCCTTGAGCTCGTCGAAACTTCCGTCGCGGTGCGCAATCACGATCCGCGCCACGTCGGCGTTCTGCGTGTAGCCGCCGGCGCGCTGCACGTAGTCCCCGAGCGCGAGCGACGCATCGTGCGCGATCGCGTTCGGGAACAGCACCTCGCCGCTCACCAGCACCAGTCCGTCGCGGGTCGGCACCCGCAGCACGTCGCCGTTCTCGAGCAGCAGCGAATCACGCTGCTCGGCGGTGGCGATCAGCACCTGGCCGAGCGGCATCACGTCGCGCGCGCGATCGACCCACGCCAGCAGCAGTTCGGCCTCCTCCTTGCGCAAGCGCGCCTCGTCGCTGGTTCCCGAACGCGCGGTCAGCGCCGCCGCCTCCAGGCTCTTCAGCGCGGTGTCCAGCATCTGCTTCTGGCGCAGCCGCACGCTGTCGCGGAACAGCTGCAAGCTGCCGGAATCGGAACGCTCGGAGAACTCGATCCGCGGCAGCAACTCGCCGAGGCGCGTGCCGTACGGCAACACGTACTCCTGCGCGCTCTGGTGTTCGCCCTCGACGCGCACGGTGATCGTGCCCGGCTTCTTGTCGGCCGTGAACACCAGCTCGTCGCCGCTGCTCAGCGAGATGCCGGCGGCCTCTGCGAGTGCGTAGTACTCGACGTTGCGGATGCTGCCGCTGTTGCGCACCACGCGCACGTGTGTGGCCTGCGCCTTCGGCTTCGCCAGCCGTGCCAGTTCCTCGACCGTGAACGCGCCTTCACGGAACTCGAAGCGCTTGGCGTTCTGCACGAGGCCGTCGACGAGCACCGTGGCGTGGCGCGGCGGCACGAAGATCACGTCGCCGTCGGCGAGCTGCACCAGCGGCATGCGGCCCTCGAGCAGGAAATCGTACAGATCGACCTCCGCGCGCACGGTCTCGCCGCGCTTGACCTGCACCGCGAGGAAGGTGCCACGCTCGGCATCGATGCCGCCCGCCTGGTCGAGGTAGTGCAGCAGGCTGTCCATGCTGGTGCCGTTGTAGAGGCCCGGCCGGTTCACGTTGCCGCCTACGAACACGCGCACCGGCTGCGCCGCCGCGAGCGTCGCGTAGCTGTACACGTTGGCGCGGAACACGCGCGCCACCGCGGACTCGACCACGCGCTGCAGATCCTCGTTGCGCACGCCGAGCACCTGGACGGGACCGACGTGCGGCAGGAACAGGTTGCCCTTCGGATCGACCTCGAGCAGCGCGTCGTAGTCGAAGCCGCCCCAGAAGCGCACCTGGATGCGGTCCCCGACCGCGACCGCGTAATCCGGGTTGAAGCGCGTCGCCCCGGCGCGCGCGAAGCTGCCGGTGAACAGTTGCGCGCCGAAGACGTTGCTGCGCAGGTTCACCGAGTAGTCGAACGGCGGTGCCTGCCCGGCGGCCGGCTCGACGGCTTCCGGCGCCACGGGCGGCGCTGCCGGCGGCGGCTCCTTGCGGGGAGCATCGGTCGCAGCCGGTGCCCCCAGCGTCACGCCCAGGCCGGTGAACGGACTCTCCTGCGCGTGCACCGGTGCCAACGACAGCATCAAGAGCAGCAAGACGATCAGACGTGGCATGTAATCAGTCCCTGTGATCGCGGATGATGACGGCAACGAGGTTCAGCACGCCGGCGACGACCAGGCTCACCAGCAGGAACACGATGCTGTTGTAGATCCGCCGTGGCTGCAGGGGATACTGCGGCTTGCTGGGCGACTGCAGCACCGAGACCTTCTTCAGCGTGCGGGTGGCCTCGATACGCCCCTTCTCGAGGGCGACCAGCGCCGTCCGGTAGACATCCTGCGCGAAGTTCGCCTGCATCTCGAGGCGCTGGAATTCCTCGACCGAACGGTTCAACGCATCGCCCTCGGGCGCCGCGATGCGGCGCTGCTCGCGCGCGATCTGCTGGCGCGTGGCCGCGATCTGCAGGTCGATCTCGACCACGCCGGGGCTGTCGGGCATCAGGTAGCCGAGCAGCGCGGAGCGTTGGGTCTGCAACTCGGTCAGCCGGGCCTCGAGCTTGCCGATGATTCCCTCCAGCGCCTGCGCCGCACCCTGCGGCGAAGCCAGGCCCTTCTCGTTCTGGTATGCGATGACCGCCTGGCGCGCCGCCATCGCGCGTTCGTTCATCTGCTCGACCTGCCGTTCGAGGAACTCGACCTGGCCACGTGCGAGTTCGTGCGCCATCGCGTTCATGTGCCGTTCGCCCTCGGCGACCAGCATGGCGACGATCGCGTGCGCGGTATCGGGGTCGTAGGCCTGGGCCTTGACCACCAGCACGCCGGTGTATTCGTCGAACTCGACCGTCACCCGCTTCAGCCAGTGCGCATGGAACTTCTCGAGCGGGGTCCCGGCCGACCACATCCGCGAGAGCGGATCACGCTTCCAGTCGCTGTAGTGCGCGCGCAGGTCGAGCTTCGCATCGACGGCGAGCAGCATGTCGATCGACAGCAGGTGGTCGCGCAGCAGCAACTGGTCCGACGTGATGCCGCCGACGTTGCCCAGCAGGCCGGTGAAATCCACCGTCTGGCCACCGCTCATGTCGGTGCGCTGGATGATCACGTGCGCCTCCGACACGTAGCGGTCGGAGGCGATCACCAGCCAGTACACCGCGGCGGCCAGCGACAGCACCAGCGCGGTGGAAAAGATGCGCCGCTGCAGGCGCGCCGGCGCGAACCACCCGCGTGCGCGCTGCGCCAGTCCGGCGGCTGCCCGCGGCAGCCGTGTGTTCTGCAAGTTCGTGCGCACGTTCATGCCTGCAAGCTTTCCTTGTATGCCGCGAGGGCGTCCTCGATGTCGTCGAACCACTGCGCGCGGCCTTCGTGCAGCAGGATGCCGGCCGTGCAGAACTGCTTGAGTGTCTCCTCGCCGTGCGACACCATGATCAGCCCGGCCCGGTCGATCAGGCGCCGGAACGCCTTCTGCGCCTTGTTGCGGAACGCCGCGTCACCGGCCGCCGTCACCTCGTCGGAAATATACACGTCGAAATCGAACGCGAGCGACAGCGCGAACTGCAGCCGCGACTTCATGCCGGCCGAGTAGGTCTTCACCGGCTCGTCGAACATCCGCCCGAGCGCCGCGAACTCGCGGATCTCCTCGATGCGATCGGCCATGTCGTTCTCGTGGCCGTGGATGCGGCACACGAACCTGGCGTTCTGGCGTCCGGTCAGGGTGTTCTGCAGCCCGCCGCCGCGCCCCATCGGCCACGACACCCGGCAAAGGCGCTCGATGTGGCCGCGGGTCGGCTGGTCGATGCCGCCGATCAGGTGCAGCAACGTCGACTTGCCGGCGCCGTTGCGCCCGATCAGCCCCACGTTGGTACGTGGCGGAATGACCAGATCGATTCCCTTCAGGACCCACGGACCGGGACCGTGGTCGGTCTGGTAGCGCTTGTACACGTCACGCACCACGATCATTGCATGACCATCCGGCGCGCGAGCGCCACCTGCAGCATCAGCCCCAGCAGCACCAGCACCATCGCCCATTCGTAGAGGTACCCGAGGTCGAGCCCGGGAATCTCGTGGTAATACGGCGCGAAACCGAGCCGCACGGCGTCCAGACCGTGGACCAGCGGGTTCAGCGCGAGCCAGTCCCGGTACGGCTGCGGGACCATGGCGATCGGGAACACCACCCCGGAGAGCATGTAGAGCGGGCGCATCAGCATCAGCAGCAAGCGCCCGCCTTCCGGTGACAGCTCGGCGACCACCGAGGAGCACAGCCCCAGCCCCAGCCCGAGCAGCCACATCCCCGCCAGCGCTCCGAGCACCAGCAGCGGATCGGCCGGCACCACGCGCAGCCCGAACAGCGCACCGCCGGCCAGCATCAGCATCGTCACCACGACCATCACCGCGCCCTCGAGCCCCGCCCGCACCAGCACCGTATCGACCGGCAGCACCTGGCGGTAGACGAACAGCGCCTGGTTCGAGCCGACCGCGTTCATCGCCTGCCGGCTCGCGCGCTGGAACATGAAATAGGCCAGCAAACCGACCATCAGCCACAAAGGCGTGGCGATGCCGCCGACGTGCCGCACCCGGATCACGGCGAAAATCACCATCAGGTAGGCGACGTGGAACACCGGTTCGAGCAGCAGCCAGAACCACGCGGCGCGGCGACCGAACAGCCGCGACAGCGCCTCGCGCAGCAGCAGGGCCTTCCATACGGCAAGCGTTATCGTCAGCGGACTGCGCGAAAGTGGCGCTGGCATGGGGAAATTCGGGTCTTCCGCAACGGAGGCGATCCTTCGCCGGATTGTCGAACCGGCCGGGCGACCGGAACGCGCACCGACACCCGGTCGCAGGAGCACTGGCGCGACATCATAACCGCTGCCGGTGCGCAGTGGAACGCAGGCGCGGCGTGCCTAGCCGCCGCCCTCGCCCTGCCCAAGACGGAAATACAGTTCGCGCAGCGCCGCCACCGCCTCGCGCCGCAGTACCCAGTTCGCCGACAGTCTCCGGTACGGCTGCGACTCGCTGTCCGGGGGCGACAACCGGCCGACGACCGACTGCCCGTACCTGCGTTCGAAACGCTCCTGCAGCGAGGCGACGATGCCGGAACCCAGCACCTCGGCATCGACGAGGTCGCGGGTCACGCAGCGGCGCAGCAGTTCCAGCGACTCGGCGTACCCGGCGGCGGCTGCAGGCGCGAAACCGCCGCCGAACAATCGCCCCGGTCGCCTGCCCGTGTCCGCGACGTACATCGCGTTCAGCGCACGGTGGATCTCGGTGTCGACGATCGGGCGCGAGGCGTTGACCTTCTCCGGCACGGTCCGGATCCGCTCGGCCGCCGAGGATGAGGCGACGCGCAGCACCGCGCGTGCCAGGTCGCCGCCGGCGACCTCGGAGGCGTAGTCGAGAATGCACACCTCGGCCGACAGCGTCTCGCGGTAGCGATCGAGCAGGCGGCAGGGATTGAGGATCTCGCTGCGCTGCGGCCGCGCGAAGTGGGCGAGGAAGTGGTCGCTCCAGGTGGTCGGGTCGCCGTGCTTGACGTTTTCCTGCCAGTTGGACAACAGCAGGCGCTCCGCGCCGCGGTGCACGTAGACCAGCGTCACCGGCCGGCCGCGCAGTTGCCCGGCCAGCGCCGCCACCTCCGCATCGCCGAGGCGGTCGAAGTTCTCCGATGACAGCAGCACGCAGTCGCGACCGGCTGACTCCTCGAGGATGCGCCCGAGCGAGGCCGAGACGCCGTGGCGCAGCAGTTCCGCCGGCACGCCGTGGTGTCCCCACTGCACGGTCACGCCGGTCTGCGGGTAGTGGACGCCGGCCTGCATCAGCATCCCGCGATTTTCGGCCAGTTGCTTCTGCACATAGCTGGTGCCGGTCTTGTGCGGTCCGATGTGCAGCACGAAACGGGTCATGCGCGCGGCGCTCACTCGGAACCGGGAACGGCCTGCGGGTAGCCGAACATCTCGAAATCGACGCGATAGCGTTCGATGATCTTCGCGATCACGCGCGCATCGGCGGTCACGTCGGCGGGGTCGCCGGCGGCGACGCTGCGGTTGGTGTGCGGCACGACGACGTCCGCGATCGCCTGGCGCGGGGCATCGACGATCTCGAGGATCCGGCGCAGGTCCTCGCCGATCGTCTCGAGCCGGCCAATGTAGACCGTCAGCGGACGGTTGCCCTGCGGGGAGCGCAGCCAGTAGGCCTGCGGCCGGAAGATCTGGTCCGGCCCGTGCCCCTGGTCCCAGATGTCGGACAGCACATATTCGTCGAAACTCGCGAACGCGCGCATGCGTTCGAAGAAATCGTTGTTCGGCCCCTCCCACTTGCGCAGGAAATGGAACGTCGACAGCGCACGCGTGAACGGGTTGCGCACGAAGCCAAAGGTGAAGTAGCGGCTCCAGGTGACGGCCCCGACGAGGTTGCGGATCTCCGTGGCCGTCGAGTGCTTGGCCAGCCCGAAGCGGTCGCGGTAGGCGCTCTGGATCTTCTCGCCGAAGACGGTCGCGCCGATCTCCTGGTCGCAGTAGTTGGTCAGCGCACTGAGCGCCGAGGTCACCGAGGTGCCGCCGGCCTTCGGCACGTGCACGAAGATGAAGCGGTAGGTGTTGTTGATGATCGTCATGCCGCGGGGATCTTGCGCAGCGCGTCCAGCAGCGATTTCACCGCCGCGAGTGGCAACTGCATTTCATGACTGTTGACCGGCTTGCCGTCGACGCCGAGCCGCATGAACTGCACTCTTGCCACCCCGTTGTGGATCGCGATCGCGCTGACCCCGTCGACGAGAAACGTGGGCTGATCAACCTGCATGGACGATTACCTCGCTTGTCCTGTGAGCCGGTTGCCGGGTGCCGCTCAGCGGCAGGCCAGCGTCCGGTTGTCGGTGGTGGTGAAGATCTCGGCTTCCTGCAGCGCCGACTGCATGTCGGCGATGCCGCGCTGCATCCCGTAGTGCTGCCCCGCGAAGCGGTGCGCGCGCTGCGACATCGCGTCCCACGCCGCGGCGTCGTCGTGCAGGCGGCGGATCGCCTCGACCCAGTCCGCCGGCGTGCGCGCGATCACCGCCTCGGCGCCGTCGCCGAGCGCGATGCCCTCGGCGGCCACCGGCGACAGCACGCAGGGCACGCCGTGCGCCAGCGCGCCGATCACCTTGCCCTTGATGCCGGCCCCGCTCTGCAGCGGCGCGATGAATACCCTGCAGGTCGAATAGACCTCGGCGACGTCGGCGACCCAGCCCTCGAGGAGCACGTCCTCATGCGCCGCACACAGTTCGCGCAGTTCCTTCGGCGCCTTGCTGCCGTAGAGTCGCAGGCGCACGCCCGGGACGGCCTCGCGCAGCGCCGGCATCACCTCGCGCAGGAACCACTCGACCGCCTCGAGGTTCGGCACGTGGTTGTAGCCGCCGAGGAACGCGACGTCGCGTCTCGCGGCGAACGGCTCCACCGTCTCGACCGCGTCGCACACCCACGGACACTTCGCGACGCGCGTCGAATCGAGGTTGTGCGACAGGATCACAGCCTTCTCGACATCGGTGTACGAGAGAACGAGGTCGACCTTGCGCATCGTCTCCAGTTCGGCGTCGCGGGTCTCGATCGATCGCGCGATGTCCTCGGGATTGCGACTGTTCAGTGCCGCCCTCAGTTCACGCAGGAAATGCAGGTCTGCGTTCATCAGCACGATACGCGCTCCGGGCGCGTGGCGGCGGATCTGCTCGATGCACTCGCGCGCCACGTAGTAGCGCGTGATGTAGACCAGGTCGAACTCGCGCCCGCGGCGCTCGATCAGCTCGTTGACGCTGGCGGCGAACGGCGCGTAGACGGTCTCGATTCCCATGCGCTGCAGGTCGTCGGTGTAGCGCCCCATGTAGGCCATGTTGTACGCGGCGAAGGTGCACTTGAAGCCCAGCGCCTGCAGCATGCGCATTTCCTGGATCGCGGCGTAGCTGCCGGCGTTCTGGTCGGGCATCGGCGTCTCGGCGTCGATGACCAGCGCGCGGAACTCCACGTTGCGGTCCTTGTGCAGCTCGACGTCCACGCCTTCCTTGCCGTTGTTGCGGCAGGCGCCGATCCAGCGGCTCTTGAACTTCGGCCGGTTGATCTCCTGGAAACGCTTCATGCCGGAGCTGACGCTGGTGCCGCTGCTGACGCCCTCGAAATGGATGATCTGCGCGGACGGCGCGTACACGGTCCGGTAACCGCGGTCGCGCACCTGGAAGGCGAGATCGGTGTCCTCGAAGTACGCCGGCACGTAGGTCTCGCTGAAACCGCCGATCTCGTTCCAGAGCGCGGTCGGCAGCATCACGCAGGCACCCGAGAGGTAATCGGCCTGGCGTGCGTAACAGAAGCGCGGGTCGTGCGGATTGGCGCGGCGGCCGTAGTTCCACGGGTTGCCGCTGCTCCAGACGATGCCGCCGGCCTCCTGCAGCGTGCCGTCCGGATACAGCAGCTTCGCGCCGGCCATGCCGACGCCCTCGAAGTGTTCGAAGGTCCACAGCAGTTCGTCGATCCAGCCCGGCGTGACCTCCGTGTCGTTGTTCAGCATCACGATGTAGTCGCCCCGCGCGGCCGCGGCGCCACGGTTGCAGGCACGCACGAAGCCGACCGCCTCGTCGTTGCGCAGGTACTGCACACCCTGCACCAACTCGGGAATACGGGTGCTGTCGTCGCTCGATCCGTCGTCGACCAGGATGAGCTCGAACGAGGCCTCGTTGGGCGCCACCAGCAACGAGAGCAGGCAGTGGTAGGTGACCGGAAACTTGTTGTGCACCGGGATCACGATCGATACACGCGGCGCCGCCTCGGCGGGAAACACCAGCGGATCGAAGTCGCGGTCGTTGTCTGCGAAACCGCGGACCAGGCGCGCGTGCGCGCGCTCGAGTTGCGCGATGCGCGCGGCGAGCTCGGCAGGGTCGGCGACGCGCGCCGGCAGCGCCTGCAGCGAACGCGCCAGTGCCTCATAGCGGAACCCGGCCGCCATCGCCAGCGCGGGTTTCATGCCCTCGCGCGCGTGGCGCAGCAGCGCCTCCTCCGGCGTCAGGTGATACGGCATCACCAGCGCCGCCGTGCCGAGCGCGATCGGCTCGCCCGCCACGCGCACCAGGAAACCGTGCGGGCGACCGTCGAAGACGCTGGCCGGCAGCGGTACATGGAAGCGCACGCGACCGGCTTCGGCGCCGTCGTACCAGCCAGTGCCGATGGCCAGCGACTTGCCGTTCTCGAACACCTCCACCTTCGACACGTCGGCCGAGGTGTCGTCCAGGCCGACGTGGCCCGACAACGCCGTGCCGTCGAGCACTATCTCGCCGCGCGCTGCCCGCACGCCGTCGAAGTTCACCGGCGAGCCGACCAGCTGGTAGCCGCTGTGGAGTTCGCGCACCTCGATGCGCCGTGACCGGCCATCGAACAGTGCCTCCGGGACCGGAATGCTGAAACTGTGGCGCCCGTCGCCAATGCCGGCATCGAGCAGGTCCTTGCGGAAACGATCCGCCACCCCGTGCGCGACCTGAACGCCATCGGCGAGCACCTCGAACTCGAGCCTCGCCTGCGGATCGTCACGATCGTGCAGCCAGCCGGAGATCGCCTGCGGTCCGCACAGGTCGAGGATTCCCTTCATCCCGGTGGCGGGGGCGCCGGTCGCTTCGGCGGGCAGCGCAGCGGCCGCGGCACCAGGCGCAGATGCCGTAGCCGGTGCGAATGCGGTAACGGGCGCCGCAGCACCGAGGTTCATGATCATCGGTCCGGATTCGTTCATGGATTGCCTGCGTCTTCGCTTACCTGGCCACGAAGGGCCGCCAATGTGTATTTTTTGCTTCGTTGCGTCAACCGCGCCGCTCGCCCAGCCACGCCATGAAGCGCAGCGCGAAACGCTCCGGGAAGATACCCGTCAGGTCGATGCCCTCGCGCGCGCGCCCCGCGCTCGCGAAGTCGGCGAACTCGCCGTCCGGATCGTCCTCGGCGAGTCGTGCGTTCGACTCGGCATAGGCTTCGAGGATGGCGCGCCGCAGGGGCGCGGCGAACGCGAACGGCGTTCCGCCGAGACCGCCCTGCTGTGCCTCGACCGCCAGGCGCGCGAGCTGGGGCAGCCCCTCGGCATTGGCCACGCGTACGATCTCGAGCAACTCGGCTCCCAGGCTCTCGTTGGTGTTGTCCGTCTTCGGAGCCGCATGCACCGAGCCGGCGCCGATGGCCCGTGCGTAGACGTCGACCAGCGTGCCGCGCGCGCGGTGGAAATCGAAGTTGTGCAGCACGATGTGGGCCGCCGGAAACGCGGCCTGCCAATCGTCGCGCAGCGCGCACCAGTCATAGCCGCGACGATAACCCGGCGCGACGAACGGACGGCTGCTGCCCATTCCCTTGACGTCCTGGTTGTACCCTGATGCCATCAGGTCGTCCTGGCGCCGTACGAAGCACAGTACGCGCGCAACCGGCACGCCGAGTCCGGCAAAGAGTTCCGCGACACGTGCCGGTTCCGCCAGATAGAAGTACTCCGACGAAACGCACGCCGAACGCACTCCCGCGCCCTTCAGTCCGGCGAGCAGCGCCTCGCTGGCCGCCGCGAACGGCAGCGCACGGATGTTCGCCACGTCCTGCGACTGCAGCCGTTTCTCGTCGTCGATGCACTCCACCGCCAGCCGGTGCGCCTCCATCACCGCCGGCAGCACGAACACGCCGTCGGCGGCCAGCGCGCGACGATTCGCCCGCCCCCAGTTCTGCACCGCCGTGCTGCCGGTCTTCGGCAACCCGATGTGCAGCACCACGCCCGCGGGGCGATCCGGCGTGCGTGCCGCACTCACCACGACACTCCGGCGCGATGCACGGTGGCCCAGCCGTGGCCCGCGTGCGCCGCCAGCAGCGGCACGATACGCTCCAGCGCGTGCAGCAGCGTGCCGTCATAGGGCAGCGGCTCGGCCGGCAGGTCCTCGAGCCGCAGCCCGAGCGCCCACAGCGGCTCGAGCACCGCGCGCCGTGCCCAGAACATGCCGCCGAGCGGAAAGCGCAGATAGGCCGGTGCCTCGGTGCCCAGACCGAGGCGCGCCAGCAGTTCGCGCGCGTGTTCGCGATTGGCACCCCAGCCGACCAGGTGACGGTCCTCGGGGAACAGCAGTCCGAGGTGCGGATCGTTCACGAAGCAGTCCAGCACGAAAGGCAGCACCTCGCCGCGCCGCCCGACCAGCGTCTCGAGGATGAACTCGCGCCACGAGCCGCCGAAGCCTCCCCCCGCGTCACCGTGCTCGCTCTTCTTGCCGTGGAAATGCCCGATCAGGTCGTAGCCGCGCAGTGCCTCGACGAACTCGCCGCAGAGCAGCGGGCCGAAATTGCGCCCGCGGTTCGGAAAGACGCCGAAGCGTACCGAGCGGAAATCACCGAAATCGACCGCCACGTCCTGCGCCGCGTCCTCGTCGGTCAGCGAGACGAAGAAATCGAAGCGCTCCTGCCACGGCGCGAAGGCTTCCGCGAAGTGGCGCGCCAGTTCCGGATAATGCAGGTGCAGGTGCACCGCCGCGCGCAGACCGTCGCCCTCCGGCATGCCGACGTTTTCACGGTAGGCCCGGCAGTCGTGCGTGAAGCGCAGTGCCGCGTCGGCGGACCCGGCCAGGAACGGATCGAAGCCAGGGCGCGGCGCATGACGCAGCACGCCGCTCGCGGCCGCGGTGAGGTAGTCGCTCAGCAGCTCGGGCTCGCGCCCGCCGGCGAGACGACCGGAATGGAACAGCGGATCGAGGAAACGGTTGCCGTTCAGTTCGGTGATCCGCCGTTCGCGGGCCGCGCGTGCCGTGCGCGCCTCGAGCGCCTGGCGTTCGATGAACGCCGCATACTGCCCGAAATCGAGCTCCTCGCGCACGATCTCGGGACCGGGCCGGCACCCGGCGAGATGGGCCGGATCCAGACAGCGCAGCAGGCCCTCGGCGGCGTCGCCCGGGTCGAGGTAGGAGGCGATCCAGGCCGGTGCGCGATGGCGGCGCAGGAACTCCGCGCATCCGGTGGCAGCCTCGAAACAGACGACGGGAACACCGGCGGCCAGCGCATCGATCACGACGTTCGGAAACGGATCGAGCCGTGACGGGAGATAGAAGACGTCAGCCAGCCCGAACACGGTGTCCAGATCCGGCTGCGCGTCGAGCATGAACACATGGTCGGCAAGACCGGCACGCGCGATCGCATCGTGGATCCACACCGAGCAGTGAACGTCCGTATCGGGCTCGTAGCCTTCGCCTACCCACAGGAAACGGAAATCGTCACCGAAACGGCGCCGGAACTGGATCGCGGTCTGCACGAAGATGTCCACGCCCTTGCGCGGCTGCACATATCCGGCACCGACCACGATGCGCACGTCGGCGCCGGCCGGCACGCGCAGGCACGCGAGCAGTTCCTCCCGCGTGAGGCTCTCTTCGTCGGCGGCGCGCGGCAGCGCCGCCAGCCGCCCCTGGGGACGCACCACGCAGTTCAGCGGCTCGCCGGCCACCGCCCCGCGTTCGAACTCCTTGCGCAGCGAATCCAGCACCAGTTCGGCCGGGAACACGCAGCGGTCCGCCTGCATCGCGATCTGCGCCACCTTGCCCTTGGGATGCGAATACTCGGCGAATTCGTGTACCAGAGCCACGGTCGCGATGCGCCGGTGCGCCAGTGCGTCGATGAACGGGCTGGTCTCGACCGAATTGGTGATCGCGAAATCGATCGGCCGCGCCAGCAGCAGCTGCTTCAGCATCAGCCGGCACGCCGCGGCCGACGGTGGGTATTCGCCGTACAGGCAGGAGAAACGCCCGAAGGATTCGTCCAGCTCCCCCCGGACGCCGGTCAGGGTGATCACGTTGTAGCGCGCCGCCAGCGTACGCACCAGCGCCAGCCCGACCAACGGAGCACCGGTGCGCGATGCGGCGTGGTTCACGCAGATGCAGGTCGGCCGGTTGCGGTCGAATACACGTCCTCCGGCCGCGATCGCGGCATCGAAGTCGTACCACGCCAGCCGCCCCTCGCGCTCGCCGTGTTCGGCGAAGTGCCAGAACGGATGGTAGGAGTGCAACACGTTGGCGCCCGCCAGATCGGGGTTGCTCGCGAGGTAGTACTCGTGGTCGAAACGCGCGCAGGGCTGGAGTCCGCGCTCCACGCCGTGCAGGAAGTAGTGCTCCAGTGCATCGGCGGCCTCGGTGCCGGGTTCGAGTCCGGCATCCAGCGCGTAACGCTGGTGGTCGAACAGCGCACGTGCCGCCTGCGATGCGCACAGTCGCTCCAGCTTGCGCGCCGAGGCGATCCTCGCCTCGCGCAGGCCGTGCACCAGGTAGTGCGCGAAGGCGTTGCCGTGCGCATCGTCGTAGCGCCGGCGGTAGAAATCGCGGTCGAAGTCCACGTTCGGCTTCAGTTCGATCGACTCGCCCAGGAACAGGTAGTGACGGATCGCCTCGGTCTGCGTGAAGAACACCCGTCCGGCCTGCCGGGCGTAGAACGGCAGGTCGAACAAGCCACTGCCGGCGATGATCGCGAGGTCGCGCTCGAGCGCGGCGGTGTCGGTGTAACGGTGTTCGCCGCGCCCGTGCACGAGGTAGTGGACCAGCGCGTTCATGCCGGCCGCGGCGACGTCGGGATAGGTCGCATGGTAGAAGCCGACGTCGAAATCGGGACCCGGCGACACGCCGTCGGGTTCACCGCGCTCGAGGAAATGCGCGATCGCACCCTCGGCATCGAGATCCACTCCCGCCGCCTCGCAGTAGAAATCGCGGTCGAACAGGCCACTGCCGCGCAGCAGCGCAGGAAAATCGGGCGCCGCCGCCAGCTCGTCAGTGGTGCCACCCAGATCCGTCTCGATCCGCTCGTTCATCCCGTTGCCATCCTGATCAGGAAACAGTGACCTGGGCGCCCCACAGTCGCTCTATGCCCTCGCGCGGAGCGATCCGCGGGCACCACGCCAGGCGCTGCCCGATGCGCCGCACGTCGAGCCTGCTGCAATGCACGTCCCATGCGAAGCCCTCGCGGTACTCGACCGCGAATGCGCGGCCGGTGACCGCGCGCACCAGTGCGATGACCTCGTCGACCGTATGCGACTCGCCCGAGCCGAGATTGTAGAGTCCGGTCGCCCGCAATTCGATGACCCGGCCCACCGCCTCGCTCAGGTCGCCAGCAGCGAGGTAGTCCTTGCGCGCGCTTCCGTCACCCCATACCACCGCGGGGCGGCCCGTCTGCGCACTGTGGAGCAGGTGCGCGATCAGTCCCTGCGGCTTGTCGGGATCGAGCAGGTAGCCGTACGGATTCGCGACCCGCAGCACGGTCGAATCGAGCCCGCAGGCGAGCGTGAAATCGTCGATCAGCCGCTCGGCCGCGAGCTTGGCCCGCCCGTACCAGCCGATCGGCCGGCACGGGTCGTCCTCGCGGCTGCCGCGCCCGGCCGGCGCCTCGCCGTAGACCGTGCCGCCGGACGAGAAGAACACCAGCTGCGGTCGGCCTTCCTGCGGCAGCCCGGCCAGCGTGCGCAGCATCCCCGCGAGCCACGGCAGGTCGGTCTGCCATTCGCTGCCGGGAGAACGTTCGGCGAGCGCCGGCACGGTGCTCCACGCCAGGTGCAGCACCGCATCGAACGACGCGAGACAGGCGGCCGACGCCGCCTCGCGGCAATCGATGAACCGCGTGTCGGCGACACGGGAGCTCACGACGACGTGGTGTCCGCGTTGCGCGAGCGCGACCGCCAGGAGCCGGGAGAGACGACCGCGCCCACCGGTGATGAGCACGCGCTTGCAGTTACTGGAATCCAACGCGGTGACGCCCGACTCGGCCAGGGAGGCGCGATATTAACCCACCCGGGGACGCGCACCCAGACCCGGCCGGGACTCGCGGGCGCGGCGCCCGGCGACAGGCGGCGATTTTGGCGGCAATAGTTACAACCTCCCGCAGCGCCGGAGCCGACCCCGGTGGGTTTTTTTATAATGGTCCCATCGCGGTCACCGGGGGCGCATCGCGCCCGCGCCACATGAACGAAGCAGTGAAGGACGGCACCCTCGAGGTGCTCGACGGTAAACCGGTGATCTTCTACGAAGGGTACTGGATCCGCTACTACGCTCCTCCCGAGAACTCCCTGCCCGAGAAGAAGCGCCTCATCGACCAGATGACCAAGCGCGCCTTCCACCATACCGAGGACGGCATCAACACCCCGGGGCGCAAGCTCGAGCGCGCGCGCACCGCCTGGGAAACCGAGACCGACCCGGCGCGCAAGCGCGTCAACGCCGCGATGCTGGCCGGTGCGCTGTTCAACCGCGCGACCGACCTGTTCACCACGATCGTCGAGCTCGCCGAGATGGGGGTCGAGATCAGCGTCGACAACGAACTGATGAAGCAGTGCGGCGACTGCTTCAAGGAAGCGCTGGAGCTCGGCCGCTTCGTCAAGCACTACAGCGGCGAGGAAGGCATCGACGAGTTGTGGGGCGAGCCCTTCAAGGCGTTCACGCTGCCGATCGCAACCGTCTACGAGAGCCGCTACATGAAGATCGCGCGCACCATGCGCGACATCGACGGGCTGGCCGACCGGATGGAGCAGGTGTTCGCATCCCTGCCCGGTTTCAGCGGCTTCGGCGAACGGATCCGCGAACTCGCGGCCGCGGCCAAGCTCGAGGCGGAGACCATGAAGAGCGACCCGGTGATCTTCCGCGTCTGGCCGCGTTTCGTCGCCGCCTGCGAGGCCGTGATCGATTTCCGCCCCGGATTGCCCGCCGAGCCCACCGCCCGGCAGCTGCGCCACGCCGACGAGGCCGTGCGCATCATCTGCGAGGGCAAGCAGGTCATCGAATACCTGGCCGGTGCGCGCGTGCCGATGCCCAAGACCACGGCCGCCTACCACCGGCGCTGCGAGGAATTCCGCGAACGCGTGCTCGGTTAGCCTCGGCGCGGCGCCTTGCGTAGAATACGCGCCCCCGGTGCGCGCGAGACCCGTCATGAACCAGCCCAAAGTCGGATTCGTCAGCCTCGGCTGCCCCAAGGCTCTGGTCGATTCCGAGCGCATCCTGACGCAGCTGCGCCTCGACGGTTACGGCGTGGTGCCGACCTACGAGAACGCCGACATCGTGGTGATCAACACCTGCGGCTTCATCGACAGCGCGAAGCAGGAGTCGCTGGACGCGATCGGCGAGGCGATCCGCGAGAACGGCCGCGTGATCGTGACCGGCTGCATGGGCGCGATGGCCGGGGAGATCACGCGCGTGCACCCGCAGGTGCTGAGCGTCAGCGGACCGCAGGCCTACGAGGCGGTGGTGGGCGCGGTGCACCAGTACCTGCCGGCCCCGGCACGCGGGCACGATCCCTTCGTGGACCTGGTACCGCCGCAGGGCGTGAAGCTCACGCCGCGGCACTACGCGTATCTCAAGATCTCGGAAGGCTGCAACCACCGCTGCAGTTTCTGCATCATCCCGCAGCTGCGCGGCGACCTGGTCAGCCGTCCGGTCGGCGAGGTGATGGAGGAGGCCGAGCGCCTGGTGAAGGCCGGCGTGCGCGAGCTGCTGATCATCTCGCAGGACACCAGCGCCTACGGCGTGGACCTGAAGTACCGCACCGGCTTCTGGGCCGGCCGGCCGCTGAAGACGCGCATGCTCGAGCTGTGCCAGGCGCTCGGCGAACTCGGCGTCTGGGTGCGCCTGCACTACGTCTACCCGTACCCGCACGTCGACGACATCGTGCCCCTGATGGCCGAGGGCAAGCTGCTGCCGTACCTGGACATTCCGTTCCAGCACGCGAATCCGCGCATCCTGAAGGCGATGAAGCGCCCGGGAACCGCCGAGGGCATGCTCGATCGCATCGCGCACTGGCGCTCGATCTGCCCCGATCTCGCGCTGCGCAGCACCTTCATCGTGGGCTTTCCGGGCGAGACCGAGCAGGAGTTCGAGGAACTGCTCGACTTCCTCGACGAGGCGGAACTCGACCGCGTCGGCTGCTTCCGCTATTCGCCGGTCGATGGCGCAGCAGCCAATGCGCTGCCGGACCAGGTGCCCGAGGACGTCAAGGAAGAGCGCTGGCAGCGCCTGATGGAACTGCAGGCGGAAATCAGCGCCGACCGCCTGCAGGCGCGCATCGGCCGGGAGATCGACGTGATCGTGGACGCGGTCGACGGTGACGGGGCGCGCGCGCGCTCCAGCGCCGATGCGCCCGAGATCGACGGCGTGGTGCACATCGTGGACCCCGACGGACTGCGTCCCGGCGAGATCGTGCGCGTGCGCGTCGAGGGCGCCGACGACTACGATCTGTGGGCGGTGCCGGTGGCGCGATGAACCTGCTGCTGCTCGCGCCACGCGAGTTGCGCGAGCCGGACCTCGCCGCGGTGTCCTTTACGCGCTACCCGGCGCGCCCCGGCCTGTGGCCTCCCGTGCCCGGCCGGCGGCTGCGCGTGGGACTCGTCGACGGCTTGCTCGGCGAGGGCGTCGTCGAGGCGCTCGAGGACGCGCACGTGCTGGTCCGTTTCCGGCTCGACTCCCCGCCACCGCCACCGCTTCCGCTCGGCCTGGTGCTCGCGCTGCCGCGGCCGAAGATGCTGCGCCGCGTGCTGCGCGGCGCCGCCGAGCTCGGCATCAAGCGCATCTGGCTGGTCAACGCCGGGCGGGTCGACAAGAGCTACTGGCAGAGTCCGCTGCTGGCGCCGGAGGCGATCGCCGCGTGGCTCGGCGCCGGGCTGGAGCAGGCGGTGGACACCGTGCTGCCCGAGGTCGTGCTGCGCCCCCGCCTCAAACCGTTCGTCGAGGACGAACTGCCGGCGATCGCCGCCGGCACCGGCTGCGTGATCGCGCATCCCGCAGCCTCGGCGCCGCTGGTCGCGGCGGGCAACGCCCCGGTGACGCTGGCGATCGGTCCCGAGGGCGGCTTCAGCGACTTCGAGCTGGGCCTGTTTGCAGTGGCGGGCTTCACTGCCGCCTCGCTGGGGGCACGCGTGCTGCGCGTGGAAACGGCGCTGCCGGTGATCGTGGCGAACCTGTTTCCGGCCGCCCGCTGATTCAGTAGTGCAGCAGCGGGTGGCGCAGCGTGTCGTCGGCGAGCAGTTCGGCGCCACTGTAGGCGCGCTGCAAGTCCTCGGGCGTCAGCAGGCTGACCAGCAGCCGCGGTGAACCCACGTACGGTGTGGCGCCCACCGTATTCACCGTGTACAGCCAGATGCGGGTGGGGCCATCGGGCATCGCCAGGCGCAGCTTGAAGCTGTTCTGGAAGGCGATACCTGCCCCGCGGCGGGCCCAACCGTCGGGGATCGAGGGACATGCGAGCAACGCGGCGAATTCGGCAGCCGCGCGCGCATCACCGCTCAGCAGCACTTCCTGCTGCAGCGTGATCAGCAGCCGGCAGGCGACGTCCTCCCACTCGATCAGTCGCTCGCACAGGCCGCCCTGCGCGAAGAACATCCGGTAGCTGTTGATCGGAGGCTCGAGGAACGCGGGCGGCACCAGCTCGCGCAGCAACGCCAGCCAGCCACGATTCACCAGCTGCAGGTTGCCGTACTCGTCCTGCACGGTGGCCGCCCACGGATCGAGCGCCCGCATGTTCAGCTCGAGCGATTTGTGCAGCCAGCGCATCTCGGGGGCCTGCAGCTCCACGCCCGGCGGATCGGGCGTGAAGCCGGCCGCCACCAGCAGCGTGGCGATGTCCTGCGGCTCGAGCCGGAACACACCGGCCAGCGCCAGCACCATGTTGCGTCCGGGCTGCGAACGCCCGGTCTCGAGGAAACTCAGGTGGCGCGCCGACACACCGGTCTCCAGCGCGAGCTCTTCCTGGCTGAGGCCGAAGGTGCTGCGCCAGAAACGCAGCAGCCGCCCGAAGGGGCCGGGCTGGTGTGCTGGCGGAGGGGAAGTCTCGCTCACTGAACGCGTCCGTGGCTGCGCGCGGCATGGTAGCCGCGGCGGATCGGCAGGCACAAGCCTCCCCGTCGGGTTGAAACCCGACCTACGTCGTAGGTCGGCACTCATGCCGACGCAAGCCTGCCCGTCGGGTTGAAGGGGGTGTCGCAAGACCTCTCGCCGAGGGACGGTGCCAGCGCGCGGTGGCGATTTCACACCCGTGGGACGCCGTGAATACATCCCTGTAGGCTCGAACGCCGCATCCCTGCGGCGTACGCCCACCGGTGCGAAATCGCCACCGCACGCTTCGCGAGGTTTTGCGACACCCTCTGAAACCCGACCTGCGGCGTAGGTCGGCATTCATGCCGACGCAAACCGGATCGATGCGAAAGCGTGTACGATCCGGCCCCGGCAGCTTCGGGAGCACGCAATGGAAAACGGCAGCGGCGCACGGCGCGTCTACAGCGTATCGGAACTCAACCGCCACAGCCGCGAGCTGCTGGAGACGGCCTTCCCGTCGGTGTGGGTCGAAGGCGAGATCTCGAACTTCTCGGCGCCGAGTTCGGGCCACTGGTACTTCACGCTGAAGGACGAGCAGGGACAGCTGCGCTGCGCGATGTTCCGCAACCGCAACGCACGCACCCGGCTGCGCCCGCGCCACGGCGAGCGCCTGCTGGTGCGCGGCACGGTGAGCCTCTACACGGCGCGCGGCGAGTACCAGATGATCGTCGAGGAGATCGAGGCTGCCGGCGCCGGCGCGCTGCAGCGCGCACTCGAGGCGTTGCGCGAACGGCTGGCCGCCGAGGGCCTGTTCGCGCCCGCGCACAAGCGCGCGCTGCCGCGCTTTCCGCAGCATCTCGGCGTGGTCACCTCGGCGACCGGCGCCGCGCTGCACGACATCCTCACCGTGCTGCGCCGGCGCTATCCGTCGCTGGTGGTCAGCGTGTTCCCGGTCGCGGTGCAGGGTGAGGGGGCCGCGGCGCAGATCGCCGCGGCGATCGCGAGCGCGAACCGCTGGGCGGCCACGCTGGACCCGCCACTCGACGTGCTGATCGTCGGTCGCGGCGGCGGATCGCTGGAGGACCTGTGGGCATTCAACGAGGAAATCGTGGCGCGCGCGATCCACGCGAGCACGCTGCCGGTGATCAGTGCGGTGGGCCACGAGACCGACTTCACGATCGCCGACCTGGTGGCAGACGTGCGCGCGCCCACCCCCTCGGCCGCGGCCGAACTGCTGGCGCCGGACCGCACGCAGCTGCTGCGCGCGCTGGCCGCGACGCGCCAGCGCCTGCTGCAGCTCGCACGTCGCGAACTCGACGCGCGCACGCAGCGCCTGGACTGGCTCGCGCGGCGCCTGCGCCATCCGGGCGCCCGGCTGCGCGACCAGGCGCAACGTCTCGATGACCTGGAGCTGCGGCTGCGCGCGGCGATCACCCGTCGCCTGACGCACACCCAGGCCCGGCTCGCCCACGCGCAGGGCACGCTTGCCGCGCACTCGCCCGAGAGGCGCCTCGACGCGCGCCACCGCGAACTGGGGCAACTCGGCAAGCGCCTCGCGAGCTCGATGCGCCATCTGCTCGCGGCCCGCGAGGCACGCTTCGCGAATCTGGCGCACGTGCTCGGCTCGGTCAGTCCGCTCGCCACGCTCGCGCGCGGCTATGCGATCGTCAGCGACACCGCGGGCCATGTGCTGCGCGATGCGCACGAGGTCACGCCGGGGCAGCGCGTGCGTGCGCGCATCGCGCACGCCTCGCTCGAGTGCACGGTCGACGCCGTGCAGGAGTCCGTCTAGCCCCCCTCGGCACCACCGACCGCGCCGGCGCAGGCACGCTCCGCCACGGCGTCCGCGGTGAACCAGTAGCGGCGATGCGCGATGCGCCAGCATTGCGGCCGGGCCAGCGTGCCGTCCTGCTCGATGCGAAGCCGCACGGCGCCGTGGCGCGCGGTCTCGAGCACGCGGGCGCCCACGCCGTGGTAGCGCGCGACGACCTCCGGGTGCGGGTGTCCGAAGCGGTTGCGATGCCCCGCCGACACCAGCGCGATCGCCGGCGCCACCGCCGCGACCATCGGCGCGCCCGAGGAGCTGCGACTGCCGTGGTGCGGCACCAGCAGTACGTCGGCGCCCAGCAGCGCGGCTTCGCCCGCACGCAGCAGCGCCTCCGCGCGCTCCTCGATGTCGCCGGCGAGCAGCAGCACGCGCCCCGCCACCGCGATGCGCAGCACGCAGGAGCCGTCGTTGTCGCTCGCCGCGAAGCCCGGCGGAGGGTGCAGCAGCCGAAATTCGACCCCGTCCCAGGTCCACGTTTCACCGCGCAGGCAGGGACGCGCCGCCACCGCTCCCGGCAGTGCCGTGCCGATCACCTCGCGCACCGGCAGCGCCGCCAGCAATCCCGGCGCGCCGCCGGCATGGTCGGCGTCGGCGTGGCTCAGCACCAGGCGGTCGAGCTCCCGCACACCGTCGGCCCGCAGCGCGGTGGCGACGATCGCACGCCCGGCGTCGAAGCGTTCGCTGTAACGCGGACCGGCGTCGTAGACCAGAGCGTGCGTGGCGGTGCGCACGATCACCGCCGTGCCCTGCCCCACGTCGAGCAGCGTGACCTCCAGCGCCGGCCGCGCCTCGCGCACCGGCACCAGCAGAGGCAGCAGCAGCACCGCACCGGCCAGACGCCCAGGGAAGCCGCGCGGCAACAGCAGCCACACGGTCCCCAACACCGCACAGGCGAAACGCCAGGCATCGCGCCCGGGCGGCGGCAGCGACCACGCCGGAGCGAGCTGTGCCGCGTGGCGCAACAGGCCATCGAGCGCCCCGAGTCCGAGCAGCGCCACGCGCAGCGGCAACCAGGCCAGCGCGTCGCCGGCGGCAAGCAGCAGGCACCCCGCGAGCGCGCTCGGCACGATCAGCAGATCGGTGAGAGGAATCGCCAGTGCGTTCACGAACGGCGCGAGCGGCGCCTGTGACTGTCCGATCGCCGCCAGAGGACCGAGCAGCGCGATCGCCACCACGATCTGCGGCTGCCACAGCAACGCGAGCCGCGACGGTGCGGCGACCCGCCCCGCGTAGACCAGCAGCAGCGCGCCGACGGTGATGAAGCTGAGCCAGAAGCCGCTCTGCAGCGCGGCCAGCGGTTGCGCGACGAGCACCGCGAGCAGCGCGCTCGCCCACGCCAGCCACGGTTGCAGCGTGCGTTCGCGCAGCACGTACAGGAACGCGACCGTGACCATCAGCAGCGCGCGCTGCACCGACACCCCCATGCCCGCGAGGACCGCGTAGGCGAGCGTCGCCGGCAGCGCGGCCAGCACGCCCCAGCTGCGCACGGGCAGCCACAGGAGCGCGCGCGGGATCCGACGCACCACCGCACCCGTCGCACCGATCACCAGCAGCGCGACCAGCGTGATGTGCATCCCGCTGATCACCATCAGATGCGTGGTGCCGGTGCGCGCGAACAGCTCCCAGTCGGCCGGCGTGAACCGCGAGGCATCGCCGAGCGTGACCGCGAGCAACCGCCCGAGTTGCGGATCGTCGTCGAAGCGCTGCTCCAGCCGGGCACGCAGGCCATGGCGCCAGCGGTCGAAGGGCGCACCGCAACCGCTCGCGGCGAGCCTCGCGTGCCGGGCCTTGGCGACCGCGTGACCGGTGGCGTCGATACCCTGCCCGAGCAGCCACGCCTGGTAGTCGAATCCGCCCGGGTTCACGAAGCCGCGCGGCGCGCGCAGACGCAGCCGCATCGACCACGTCTCGCCGGGAACGAAGTCGCCGGGACCGTACCAGCTGAACTCGATACGGCGTCCCTGCCAGCGCGCCAGCGGGCCGCGCGCCTGCGGCAGCGGATCGAGGATGTACGCGCGCAGGCGCCATTGCTCGCCGCGCGCATCGCCGCGCCGCTGCGGTAGCCCCTCGATGCACAGGCGCACCGTCACATCGCTTGCTTCGAGTTCGGTCGGCAGCGCACGCGCCAGCGACTCGTGGCCGCGCAGGCACCCCCACAGCAGGCCGAGCACGAAACATCCGCCCAGGCGCAGCCAGCGCGCCGGCAGGCAGCACAAGGCGACGCCGACGGCGAGCAGCAGCATGAGGACCGGTACACCGGGCAGCGCGGGCAACCGACTTGCCACGACGATACCGGCCGCGCCGGCAAGCATCCCTGCGATCATGCGAGACTCTCCATTCCATCGAAGAGCCGGTCGGAAGACGACCGTGGCGGCAGACTATACCGCAGCGAAGCCTCACGCGGGTCGGGCTTCTGGCCCATCCTCTGTCTGCACGCCCGCGCGGCGCCCGGACACGGTCCGCGCAGGTTCGGCCTGTGACCGACCATGCCCGCGCAGGTTCGGCCTGCGGCCGGACATGTCCGCCTAGGTTCGGCCTGCGGCCGGACATGTCCGTGATAGGTTCGGCCTGCGGCCGAACGAATGTCCGGGCGCAGCCCGGACCTACATCCCATCCGGTCGGAAGATCGCACCGGGGAGCGTACGCCGTTCGCACCATCGAACGATGTGCGATGATGGGCACCGTGCCCGGTCGTGGACCGGGCCCCCCGGCCGGGGCCAACCCCGGCCGCCGCCAGCAAGAACCGTTGTCGAGCACCGATGCCGCGCCGCACCATCCGTCGCCTGTTGCCGAAGCCCCACGCGATCCGCGAGCACCGCGCGCTGCGCGCGGTCGCCGCGCGACTGCACGACCCGAACCTGTGGCACCTGAACCGCCACTCGGTGTCGGTGGCAGCGTTCATAGGCGTGTTCACCGCGCTGCTGCCGATCCCGCTGCAGATGCTGGTCGCGGCGCTCGCCTCGCTGTGGGCGCGCTGCAACATCACCATCGCGGTGGTGCTGGTCTGGATCACCAATCCGCTGACGATGCCGCCGATCTTCTACCTGACGTACCGGGTGGGAACCTGGTTGCTGGGGGTGCCGGCAAGTGTCCCGGAATTCGAGCTGAGCGCCACCTGGATCCGCGCCAGCCTGGGCGAGATCTGGCTGCCGTTGCTGGTCGGCAGCCTGGTGAGCGCGCTGGTCTGCGCCACGCTGGCGTGGGCGACGATGCGCGTGCTGTGGCGTCTCGGGGTACAGCTGAAGTGGCGGGCAAGGCTGCGTGCCCGTCGCGAGCCGCGCTCCCCGCACGGACCCGGCTGAGATCCCATGCCCCGCCGCACCCTGCGTCGATTCCTGCCGCACCCGCAGGATCTGCTCGCCCGACGCTCGCTACGCCCGCTTGCGAAGCTCCTTCACGATCCGAACCTGTTCCACCTGGGCCGCCGCCCGGTCGCGCTGGCGATCGCCGTGGGCGTGTTCGTCGGCCTGCAGCCCGTGCCGATGCACATGCTGATCGCGGCGGTCGCGGCGTTGCGCCTGCGCTGCAACCTCACGCTCGCGGTGCTGTCGGTGTGGGTGTCCAACCCGCTGACGCTGCCGCCGATCCTGTATTTCGAGTACCTGGCGGGCGCCAGGTTGCTCGGAATGCCGGCCCCCGCTGCAGTGACGCAGTTCGACACCGATGCCCTGCGCGCGGGGCTGTCAGCGATCTGGCAACCGCTGCTGCTCGGCAGTATCAGCAGCGGCCTCGTGCTGGGCGCGGCGTGCTGGGTGGCAACCCGCGTCGCGTGGCGCGTCGCGGTACAGATCAAATGGCGGGCACGCAGGCACCGCCGCGCTCACTCGTAGCGCAGCACCTCGGCGGGCTGCATGCGCGCGGCGCGCCACGACGGGTACAGCGTCGCGACGAAACTCATCGCCAGCGCCACCGCGCAGACCTGCGCCACGTCGAGCCAGGCGAGCGCCGAGGGCAGATAGCTCACCGGGTAGACCTCGGCCTTCAGGAACTGCACGCCGAGCACGCGCTCGAGCAGCGCCACCGCGTCGGTGACCCCCAGCGACAGCAGCACGCCGGCCACGCCACCGGCCGCCGCGCCGGCCAGGCCGATCAGCGTGCCCTGCACCACGAACACCGCCATGATCGCGCCCGGGCTCGCGCCGAGGGTGCGCAGGATCGCGATATCACCTTCCTTGTCCTTCACGATCAGGAACAGCGTGGACACCACGTTGAACACCGCCACCGCGATGATCAGGAACAGCAGGATGCCGACCATGTTGCGTGACAGCCGGATCGCCTCGTAGAGATTGCCGTGGGTGCGCGTCCAGTCGAGCGCGTGCACCTCGATGCCCAGCCCCTGCACGACCTCGCGCTGCACACGCGGCGCCGCGAACAGGTCGCGCACCTGGAAGCGCACGCCCTGCACGGCAGCGGGATCGCCACGCAGGCGCATCGCGGTGCGCAGACCGGTCAGCGCCAGCGTGTTGTCGACCTCGGTGCCGGTGCGATAGATGCCGGCCAGCCGCACGCGCGTCGCGCGCGGCAGCACCTGGCCCTGCGCGTTGGCGTCCGGCACCAGCAGCAGCAACCCGTCTCCTGCCCCGACGCCGAGCCGCCGCGCCAGCGACTCGCTGAGGATCAGCTGGTCCGCGTCGGCGTCCAGCGCCTCCAGCGAGCCCGCCTGCAGGTAGGAACCGATCGCGGAAATCCGCGCCTCGGCGGCCGGGTCCGCTCCGTGCAGCAGCACCGGCACCACGCGCCCGCGGTACATCAGCAGACCTTGCAGATCGACGTACGGGGCCGCCGCGAGCACCTCCGGATGCGCCTCGATCGCCGCGGCCAGCGCTTGCCAGTCGCCGACCGGCGTCAACGGCTGCAGCGAGACGTGCGGCACCAGCGACAGGATGCGTTCGCGCAGCTCGCGGTCGAAACCGTTCATGACCGAGAGGACCACGATCAGCAGCGCCACCCCGAGCACCAGCCCGAGCATCGAGACGCGGGAAATGAACGCGACCAGCGCGCCGCGGTGCGAACTGCCCGCGTAGCGCAGCCCCACCCGCAACGCGAAGCGCCAGGCGACCCGCACTCAGCAGCCCTCGTGCAGCGCGCCACGCGCCAGCGTGAGCACGCGGTCCATGCGCGCGGCGAGCTGCGGATCGTGGGTGACGATCACGAAGCTGGTGCCCAGGTCACGGTTCAGTTGGTCCATCAGCGCGTGGATTTCCGCGGCGGTGACCTGGTCGAGGTTGCCGGTCGGCTCGTCCATCAGCACGCACAGCGGGGCCGTGACCAGCGCGCGCGCGATCGCCACCCGCTGGCGTTCGCCGCCCGACAGTTCGCCCGGCTTGTGCTCGAGCCGCGCCGACAGCCCGACGCGCCCGAGCAGCTCGCGCGCGAGCGCCGCCGCGCGGGCCGGCGCATCGCCGCGGATCAGCAGCGGCATCGCGACGTTCTCCAGCGCGTCGAACTCGCCCAGCAGGTGATGGAACTGGTAGACGAATCCGAGGGCGCGGTTGCGCAGCGTGCCGCGCTCGCGCTCGCTCAGTGCGCTGATGGCGCGACCGTCGACGCGCACCTCGCCGGCGTCCGGCAGGTCGAGCCCGCCGAGCATGTTGAGCAGCGTGCTCTTCCCGGAACCCGACTGGCCCACGATCGCCACGCGCTCCCCACGCCGCACCAGCAACTCGACGCCATCGAGCACCCGCAGTTCGCGCGGGCCCTCACGATAGGACTTGCCGAGCCCGCGGCATTCGAGCACCGGCGGGCTGGCACCGGGATCATTCATAACGCAAGGCCTCCGCAGGTCCGATCCGCGCCGCGCGCCGCGCCGGATAGAGCGTGGCCAGCACGGCCAGGCACAGGCCGCACGCGACCACGAGCACGATGTCCCCCGCGCGCACCTCGGAGGGGATGTGGCTGATGAAATAGATCGTCGGATCGAACAGGCGGAAGCCGAACAGGCGCTCGATGGCCGCCGCCAGCGCGCCGATGTGCTGCGCGAGCGGGATGCCGCCCAGCAGTCCCGCCGTCAGCCCGACCACGCCGATCACGCAACCCTGCACGGTGAACACCGCCATGATCTGTCCCGGCGAGGCGCCCATCGTGCGCAGCACCGCGATCGCACCGCGCTTCTCGGCCACGACCATGGTCAGGATCGAGACGATGTTGAACGCCGCGACCGCGACGATCACCAGCAGCAACAGCGTGACCATGCGTTTCTCCATACGGATGGCGCTGAACAGGCTGCCCTGCGAGACGCTCCAGTCCTGCGCCTCGAGCCCCGGACCGAGGCGCGCGGCAACACGCTCGCGCACCGCGGGGGCACGGTCCGGGTCGGCCAGCGCGAGGCGGATGCCCTGCACGCCGCCGCCGGTGCGGTAGAGCCGCGCCGCGTCGTCCAGGTGGATCAGCGCGGTGGTGGCGTCGACCTGCGCGCCGGCGGCGAAGACACCCACCACCTCGAAGCGTCGCATGCGCGGATACGCGCCGGCCGGCGTGACATTGAGCTCGGGCAGCAGCACGGTGACCGTGTCGCCGGTGCGCACGCCGAGCGAGCGCGCCAGCAGGTTGCCGATCACGATCCCGAACCCCCCGCCATGCAGCGCGCCGAGTTCGCCCTCGACCATGTAGCGCCCGACCGGCGACACGGCGGCATCGTCCTCGGGCCTGATTCCGTTCAGCTCGACGCCACGCACCACGCCCGGCGTGCTGAGCATCGCCGTGCCCCCGATGAACGGCGCGGCACCGCTCACGTCGGGGTCGGCCTCCAGCGAACGGGCCAGCCCTTTCCAGTCGCGGAGCGGCTGCGCGGCGTGCACCATCACGTGCGGCACCAGCGACAGGATGCGCGCGCGCAGTTCGCGGTCGAAACCGTTCATCACCGACAGCACCACCACCAGCGCCATCACGCCGAGCGCGAAGCCGCACAGCGCCACCGCCGAGACCACGGAAATGAAGCGCGTGCGGCGTCGTGCGCGTACGTAGCGCAGTCCGATGAAAAGCGGGAGGGGGCGGAACATCGCGGCATTTAAGCACAAACGGCCATGCCGCACAGCGCGCTGACCGCGCCGGGTTGGTCGTGCGCGGGCGGGACGCTTATACTCGGCGCATGGCCACCATCGAGCAAGGCCCGAGTCCGCCCGCATGCGCCGCCCCACGACCAACCAGCGCAATTTCTACCGCGTCGATTGCCCGGTCCTGATGAGCCAGCGCACGGTCGGCGAACGGGTGCCGCGGGGTGTCACGGCGGACAGTCACTTCCCCGACAGTGAACACTTCGGGCTGCTGCGTGAACTGCGCCGGCTGGACCACGAATCCAGCCACCTGCTGCATGCGATTGGGGAGAAGGACCGCAATGTCGAGGCCTACTTCGGACACCTGAATCGCAAGGTCGATGTGCTGGCCCGCCACGTCGCATCGATGACGCCGGGGCTGGAGGACGACGGAGAACAGACGGTTTCGCTGAGCGAAGGGGGGATTTCGTTTCACCTGGACGAACCTCCGGCGCCCGGCACCGTGCTGGCGATCCGCCTGACGCTGCTGCCGAGCTGGATCGGGCTGGCGCTCTACGGCACGGTGGTGGCTGCCGCCGCGGGGGAGCGCAACGTGTCGGTGCGTTTCGAGCACCTGCAGGACGCGGACCGCCAGATCCTGGCGCGCCACGTGATGCAGGTGCAGATGTCGCGGCAACGCCGCAGCCGCGGCCACCCCGCGGACAACCTGGACCGGGAGTGATCGGCATGCGCAACAGGCTACGGATACTGGCTTTCGCATTCCTTGCGGCGGCCGCCGGCGCCACCCTCGCTGACGAACTGCGGATCCCGATCGGCAGCCAGGGACACGTCGATGCTTCCGGCCTGCCGGCACGCGGCATTTCGATGGAGCGCGTGCGCGCCGGCTGGGGCGAACCCGAAGTCGCCCTCGATCCGGTCGGCCAGCCGCCGATCACGCGCTGGGACTACCCCGACTTCTCCGTGTACTTCGAATACCGCCACGTGGTCCATGCGGTGGTGCGCCATCGCCGCGCGGACGCTCCCTCCACCTCGCCGATGGAACCCTGAGATGCTGCTGATCCTGCACCCCGACACCGACGAATCCAGCGAGGAGTACCGCAAGACCAGCGAGTTCCTGCGCGCGCTGCCGAACATCGAGATACGCACGCACGTGGTGCAGGGCCAGCAGCAGCGCCTGACCGAGATCTACCTGCTCGGCGACACGCACGCACTCGACCGCGACGAAATCGCGGCACTGCCCGCCGTGGAGCGCGTGGTGCGCATCTCGGAGGAGTACCGCATCCTCGGCCGCCACAAGGACGAGCGTCGCCTGGCCGGTTTCGAGTACAACGGCGTGACGTTCTCGCAGCACAACCTGAACGTGATGGCCGGGCTGTGCGCGGTGGACAATCCCGCCAACGTGGAGACCATGTTGCGCGCGCTGCGCGACGCCGGGCAGGTCTGCACGCGCATGGGCGCCTACAAGCCGCGCACCAACCCGTATTCCTTCCAGGGCCACGGCGCCGCGTGCCTGCCGTGGGTGTTCGAACTGGCGGGCAAGTACGGCATCCGGGTCATCGCGATGGAGGTCACGCACGAGAGCCAGATCGAGGAGATCGACACCGCGCTCGAAAAGCTCGGGCGCCCCACCGGCGTGATGCTGCAGATCGGCACGCGCAATACGCAGAACTTCGAGCTGCTGAAGGCAATCGGCCGCCAGAGCACCTATCCGGCGCTGCTCAAGCGCGGTTTCGGCATCTCGCTGAACGAGTCGCTGAACGCTGCGGAGTACCTCGCGACCGAGGGCAACACGCGGGTGGTGTTCTGCCTGCGCGGCATGAAGACCGATGCCGGCGCGCCGCACCGCAATATGGTCGACTTCGCGCACGTGCCGGTGCTGAAGCGGCTGACGCGCATGCCGGTATGCATCGATCCCTCGCACTCGGTGGGCTCGCGCGAGGCCGCGCCGGACCGCATCCTCGACCTGGTGCACGCCACCGCGCAGGGCGTGGTCGCGGGCGCGAACCTGGTGCTGGTCGATTTCCATCCGCAGCCCCGGCAGGCGCTGGTCGACGGCCCGCAGGCGCTGCTCCTCGACGAACTGCCGCGCTTCCTCGACGACGTGGCGCTGTGCCGCGAGACCTACCTGCAACGGCAGCGGCTCTGGGGCAACGCCGCGTGCTGATCTACGGCCACCGCGGCGCGCGTGGCGAGGCCCCCGAAAACACCCTCGCAGGTTTCCGGCGCGCGCTCGAGGCCGGGGTCACACGCGTCGAGCTGGACCTCAGGCTCGCGCGCGACGGCGAGCTGGTGGTGATCCACGACGAGAGCGTGGCGCGCACCACGGGCGCACGCGGCCTGGTCGAGCACCTCTCGGCGACGGAACTCGCACGCCTGGACGCGCGCCGCGCCGGCCCCGATTGCGCGGACCCGCAACCGGTGCCGACGATTGCGCGCGTGCTCGAGGAGTTTCCCGGACTGCAGCACCTGCAGCTCGAGGCGAAGCCGGTGGGCACGGCGCAGCGCGCACTGATGGCCGAGCGACTGGCCGCGCTGTTCCGCGACTTCGACCTCGGCGAGCGCGCCGTCGTGACCTCGTTCGACCGCGAGCTGCTGGCGGCGCTGCACGCGCTGGAGCCAGGGATCCCGCTGGGACTGGTGAGCGACCGCAGCCGGCCGGACCCGCTGCCGGTGGCAATGGCCCTGGGCGCACGACTCGTGGTGCTGCACTGGAAGCTGTGTTCCGAACAACGCGTGCGCGCGGCGCACGCGCTGGGTCTGCAGGTCTCGGCGTGGACGGTCAACGACGATGTTCGCGTGCGCCGGCTGCACCAACTCGGTGTCGACAGCCTGGTTACCGACTACCCGACCCGCGTCGCGGCGCTCGCGCGCTCGCTCACCGCTCCGGCCGCTCAGCGCTCCTCGCGCGAGGCGTCGTAGAACGCCGACGACGGCCCGGAACGCCCCCCCTCGTCCTTGCTGCTGTCGCATTTGGCGGTGTCGCCGCCGCACACCGGGCAGTCGGTGCCGGTCATCGCGCTCATGCCGCCGCAACTGCCCTTGATGGGCTTGCGCCCGGCGATCACGCCGATGGCCATCGCGAGCGCCATCAGCAGGAAAAACGCGGCCGTGAACAGGATCGTGCTCATCGTGATCCTCCGCTGTCGTCTTCCACGTAGGGCTCGAAGGCGCTGCTGTGCCGTGCCTCGAAACCCTCACCGGAACGCACCACGAGATAGACCGGCAACCCGAGGCGTTCGGCCAGCGCAAGCCCCCGTTCGGGACCGAGCACGTCGATCGCGGTGGCGAAGGCATCGGCGCTCATGCAATCGTCCGCAATGACCGTCACCGAGGCCAGACCGTGCGTGATCGGTCGTGCCGTGGCCGGGTCGATGGTATGCGAATAGCGCTTGCCGTCGACCTCGAAGTAGTTGCGGTAGTCACCCGATGTCGCCACCGACTTGCCGCTCACCGCGACCGCCGCGATTGCCGCGCCCCGCTGCAACACGGGCGCCTCGATTCCTATACGCCACGCGTGCCGCTCTGGATTACGACCCGCCGTGCGCACCTCGCCCCCCACCTCGACCAGGTAGTCGGTGATGCCCTGCCCCTGCAGCCACAGCGCCGCGCGATCCACCCCATAACCCTTCGCGATCGCCGACAGGTCGATCTCGCGCGGCGCGTACTTGATCAGCGCCGGCTCGTCGAAGCGCACCGCCAGTTCCTTCGAACCGATGCGCGCCGCGGCCGCGGCAAGCTCCTGCTCGCCCGGCACGCGTGCGGCCTCGCGCGAGCCGGCGCCGAATCCCCACAGATCGACCAGCGGGCCGACCGTGATGTCGAAGGCGCCGTCGCTCAGCGCGTGCACCTCGAGCGCCTTCGCCACCACTTCGACCGTCCCTGCGGACACCGCGAACCACGCGCCGGGCGCCGCGCGGTTGAAGCGCGACACGTCCGAATCGGCCCGGTAGGTCGACATCCGCCGGTCGACCTCGCCGAGCGCGGTGGCCACGCCGGCAGCGGTCGCCTCGCGGTCCAGCGCCGCCGGCGGTTCGACCACGGTCACGTTGAACGTGGTACCCATGACAGCCCCCTCGAAGCGCCAGACCTCGGGCTCGGGAGCACATGCAGCGAGCATAAAAACGAACGGGAGCAGCCAGGCTGCTCCCGTGCGGCGCGGGCGGTGGAGAGGACTCTCAGCCGCCGAAGTCGTCGAGCAGGATGTTGTCGCGTTCGACACCCAGATCCTCCAGCATCTTGATCACCGCCGCGGTCATCATCGGCGGACCGCACATGTAGTACTCGCAGTCCTCCGGCGCCGGATGGTTCTTCAGGTACTGATCGAACAGCACCTGGTGGATGAAGCCCCTGAGTCCGGTCCAGTTGTCCTCGGGCTGCGGGTCGGACAGCGCCACGTGCCAGCTGAAGTTCGGGTTGCTCGCCGCCAGTTCGTCGAAGTCCTCGACGTAGAACATCTCGCGCAGGCTGCGCGCGCCGTACCAGAACGACATCTTGCGATCACTGCGAAGGCGTTTCAGCTGGTCGAAGATGTGCGAGCGCATCGGCGCCATCCCCGCGCCGCCGCCGATGAACACCATCTCGGCGCGCGTGTCCTTGGCGAAGAACTCGCCGAACGGCCCGAACACGCGCATCTTGTCGCCCGGCTTCAGGTTGAATACGTACGACGACATCTTGCCGGGCGGGATGCCCTTGGAGCCCGGTGGCGGCGTCGCGATGCGGATGTTGAACTTCAGCAGGCCCCGCTCCTCGGGGTAGTTCGCCATCGAGTAGGCGCGGATCACCGTGTCCTCTACCGTCGAGGCGAGGTCGAAGAACCTGAAGCGTTCCCAGTCCCCGCGGTACTCGGGCGCGATGGCGAAATCGCGGTAGCTCACGGTGTGCGGCGGCGCCTCGAGCTGCACGTAGCCACCGGCGCGGAAATCCACGCTCTCGCCTTCGGGCAGCTTGAGCACCAGTTCCTTGATGAAGGTCGCGACGTTGTCGTTCGACACCACCTCGCAGTCCCACTGCTTGACGCCGAAGAACTCGGGCTCCACGTGGATCTTCATGTCCTGCTTCACCGCGACCTGGCAGGCCAGGCGCCAGTGATCGCGCAGCTGGCCGCGCGTGAGGTGTCCGGCCTCCACGGGCAGGAAGCTGCCGCCGCCATCGATGACCTGGCAACGGCACTGGCCGCAAGTGCCGCCGCCGCCGCAGGCCGAGGACAGGAAGATCCCCGAACCGGCGAGGGTCTGCAACAGCTTGCCGCCGGCCTCGACGGTCAGCGCGCGCGAGGCATCGTCGTTGATCTCGATCGTGACGTCGGCAGTGCTGACCAGCTTCGAGCGCGCCAGCAGGATCAGCACGGCCAGGGCCATCACGATGGCCGTGAACATGCCCACGCCCCAAAAAATCGTTCCCGTGTCTACCATCGTCGCTATTCCCGGTTTGCAGGCTTCAGAGCGAGATGCCGCCGAAGGACATGAATCCCAGCGACATCAGGCCCACCGTGATGAACGTGATGCCGAGCCCCTGCAGTCCCTCGGGCACGTCGCTGTACTTCAGCTTCTCGCGCACGCCCGCGAGCGCGGTGATCGCCAGCGCCCAGCCCAGTCCGGAGCCGAATCCGTAGACCACGCTCTCGCCGAACATGTAGTCGCGCTCGACCATGAACAGCGAGCCGCCCATGATCACGCAGTTGACGGTGATCAGCGGCAGGAACACGCCGAGCGCCTGGTACAGCGCAGGCATGTACTTGTCGAGGAACATCTCGAGGATCTGCACGATCGCGGCGATCACACCGATGTAGCTCAGGAAGCCGAGGAAACTCAGGTCCAGTTCCCCGAACCCGGCCCACGCCAGCGCCCCATCGCGCAGCAGGTAATGGAAGATCAGGTTGTTCGCCGGCACGGTGATCGCCTGCACGACCACCACCGCGACCCCGAGCTGGAACGCGGTCTCGACCTTCTTCGAGATCGCGATGAAGCTGCACATGCCGAGAAAGAACGCCAGCGCCATGTTCTCGACGAATACGGCGCGGACCAGCAGCGCCAGATAGTGTTCCATCACACGGCCTCCTGTACGCGGGTCTGCTCGGCGATGCGGAATTCGGGTTTCTCCACCTGGTGTTTCTTCCAGGTGCGCAGCAGCCAGATGAACATGCCGATGATGAAAAAGGCGCTCGGCGGCAACAGCAGCAGGCCGTTCGCCTGGTACCAGCCGCCGCTGTTGACCGTCTGCAGCACCGGGATGCCGAACAGCGAGCCGCTGCCGAACAGTTCACGCACCGTACCGACCGCCATCAGCATCGCGCTGTAGCCGAGTCCGTTGCCGATGCCGTCGACGAAGCTGGGGATCGGCGGGTTCTGCATCGCGAAGGCCTCGGCGCGGCCCATCACGATGCAGTTGGTGATGATCAGTCCCACGAACACCGACAGCTGTTTCGAGATCGAGTAGGCCACCGCCTGCAGGATCTGATCGACCACGATCACCAGCGAGGAGATCACGATCATCTGCACGATCATGCGGATGCTCGACGGCGTGTGGTTGCGCAGCAGCGAGATCAGCAGGTTGGAGAAGGCCGTCACCAGCGTCAGCGCGATCGACATCACGAAGGCGGTCTTAAGGCTGGACGTCACCGCGAGCGCCGAGCAGATCCCCAGGATCTGCACCGCGATCGGGTTGTTGCTGAAGATCGGCGTTACCAGAATTTCCTTGAGCTTGGACATCAGGCCTGCCCTCCACGAATCCTGCCCAGATAGGGTCCGAAACCACGCTCACCGAGCCAGAAGCGCAGCATTCCCTGCACGCCCTTGCTGGTCAGCGTGGCGCCCGAGAGTCCGTCGACCTTGTGCACGGCGTCGGGCGAGTCGGTGTTCACCGTGCCCTTGATCACCGAGATCGCGACCTCACCGTTCTCGTCGAAGACCTGCTTGCCGGGCCACAGCGCTTTCCATTTCGGGTTGTCGACCTCGCCGCCCAGCCCCGGGGTTTCCTTCTGGTCGTAGTACGCGAGCCCCACCACGGTGGTCGCGTCACCCTCCAGCACCAGGAAGCCGTACAGCGTGCTCCACAGGCCGTAACCGCGGATCGGCAGCACGATCTTCTTCAGCTGCCCCTCTTCCTCGAGCAGGTAGACCTGCGCGATCTTCTCGCGGCGCTTGATGCTCGCGATGTCCTGCTCGGCGGGCAGCGCGTCGGAGAGTTTCGCGTCCTTGGCAGCCTTGATCTGGTCGTAGCGCTGCGGGTCGAGTTCGGGCCGCCCACCCAGCGTCTGCTCGTCGAGGTACTCGCCGCTGTCGAGGTCCACCATGCGGACCTGGAAGCGCTGGAACTCGCGGTCGATCCCGGCGGCATCCTGCGCACCGGCCGGCAGCATGCCGGCGGCCGAGAGGATGTTCTTCTTGCGGTCGAGCTGCTTGTTCGCGCTCTGCACCGGCTTCAGCGACACCGCCGATCCGGCGACGATCACCGAACACACGATACAGAGCAGGAACGCGACCAGCAGGGTCTGGCCGGTGGTTTCCTTCTTAGCCGTTGACATGGCGCGCCAGCCTCCGCTTGATGTTCGCCCGCATCACGATGTTGTCGATCAGCGGTGCAAAGATGTTGGCGAACAGGATCGCGAGCATCATCCCTTCCGGATAGGCGGGATTCACCACGCGTATCAGCATCACCATCACGCCGATCAGGATTCCGAACGCGAGCTTGCCCGTATCCGTCATCGAGGCCGACACCGGGTCGGTGGCCATGAACACCGTGCCGAAGGCCCAGCCGCCGATCACGAAGTGCCAGTAGAACGGGATGCCGAACATCGGGTTGGTGTCCGAGCCCACCGCGTTGAACAGCAGGCCGAGCGCGATCGTGCCGAGGGTGACTCCGAGCATGATCCGCCACGAGGCGATACCGGTCCAAAGCAATATCGCGGCGCCGATCAGGATCGCCGCCGTCGAGACCTCGCCGATGCTGCCCGCCTTCTGGCCGATGAACGCCTGCAGCCAGCTCATCTGGGCGGTGATCGCCTCGAGGCCGCCGGAGGCTCCGAGCGCGAGCGCGGTCGCGCCGCTGAAACCATCGACTGCGCCCGAACTCGCACCGCTGTAGCCGTCCACCACCGACCAGTCGAACGCGGTCCACACCGTGTCGCCGGAGATCTGCGCCGGATACGCGAAGAACAGGAAGGCACGGCCGACCAGCGCCGGGTTCAGGAAGTTCTTGCCGGTGCCGCCGAACACTTCCTTGCCGATCACCACACCGAAGCTGATGCCGAGCGCGACCTGCCACAGCGGGATGGCGGGCGGCACGATCAGTGCGAACAGGATCGAGGTCACGAAGAAGCCTTCGTTGACCTCGTGCCCGCGCACCGAGGCGAACAGGATCTCCCACGCGATGCCGACCACGAAGGTCACGATGTAGATGGGCAGGAAATAACAGGCGCCGTGCCAGAAGCAATCCCAGATGCTGTTCGGGTCGTAGCCGGCCGCCAGCCCGATCAGCCAGCCGTGCCAGTCGGTCTTCTGCGCGACCCCCATGGCCTCCATCATCGTGTTGGCCTGGAAGCCGATGTTGTACATGCCGTAGAACATCGCCGGAAACACGGCCAGCCAGACGGTGATCATCACCCGCTTGAGGTCGATGCCGTCGCGCACGTGCGCGTGCGAGCGGGTCACGCTCGCGGGCGAGTAGAAAAAGGTGTCGATCGCCTCGTAGAGCGGATAGAACGCGTGGTAGCGCCCGCCTTTCTCGAAATGCGGCTCGACGGCGTCGAGCATTCGCCGCAGCGCTTTCATGTCAGGCCTCCGATTCGATGCGCGTCAGGTTGTCCCGCAGGATGGGACCGAATTCGTACTTGCCGGGACACACGTAGCTGCACAGCGCCAGATCCTCCTCGTCGAGTTCGAGCGCGCCGAGTTGCACCGCCGTCTCGACGTCGCCGACGACCAGCGACTTCAGCAGCGGCGTGGCCAGGATGTCGAGCGGCATCACCTTCTCGTAGGCGCCGATCGGCACGATCGCGCGCGGGCTGCCGTTGGTCGAGGTGTCCATCGCGAAGCGCTTGCCGCCAAACAGCCGCGACAGGTAGATGCCCATCACCGAATGGCGGTCGGCACCCGGCGACATCCAGCCCAGGAACCGCCGTTCACGCCCTTCGGGCAGCGCGGTGAGTTGCGTGTGGTAACGGCCGAGGAAGGCCAGCGCACCGTGCGCGCGACGGCCGCCGAGCACCGAGCCGCTGACGATGCGCTGTTCACCCGGCTGCAGTTCGCCGGCGCACAGCTCGTCGGTGCTCGCGCCGAGCACGGTACGCAGCAGCCGCGGTTTGCGCACCCCCGGACCACCCAGCGCGACGATGCGCTCGCTGTCCAGTTGTCCGGTGGTGAACAGGCGCCCGATCGCCGCCACGTCCTGGCAGCCGATCGTCCACACCGTCTTGTGCTCGTGGACCGGATCGAGGAAGTGGATGTGCGTCCCCGCGAGTCCGGCCGGATGCGGTCCGCCGAACTCCTCGTGCACCACGCGCGGGCCGTCCACGCGCGGATTGGCGGCGCCGGCACGGCCGACCACGTAGACCTTGCCGTCGGTCAGCGCGCCGAGCAGCTGCACGCCGTGGCGGAAATCGTCGAGCCTGTCTGCGAGCACCACCAGCGGATCGGCGGCCAACGGCTGGGTGTCGATGACGCCGACGAAGATCGCGTGCGGCACGCTGTCCGGCGCCGGCACCCTGCTGTACGGTCGGGTGCGCAGGGCGGTCCACAGCCCGCTGGCGGTGAGGTTGTCCCGCACCTGCGCCCGGTTCAGCGAACCCAGCGCGGACGCGTCGTAGCGCGCGAACTCGCGCGCTTCGTCACCATCGGCCTCGATCACCACCGACAACAGCACGCGCTTGGCGCCGCGGTTGATCGCCGTCACGCGGCCGGCCACCGGCGCCGTGAAGTGCACACCCTCGGTCGTGCGGTCCGAGAACAGCGTCTGCCCGCGCGCGACGCGGTCCCCTAGCTGCACCGCCATGGTCGGTTTCACGCCGTGGTAATCGGGGCCGAGCACGGCGACGGTGCGCACGCGCGGCCCGTCGTGCACGCGCTGTTCCGGTTGCCCGGTGATCGGCAAATCCAGTCCTCGACGAATCGATATCATGCTCTTCCCGCCAAGTCGTGATCAGGAAGCCGCCCCCGCGCGACGGCGGGGGCGGCGGAGGTCGGATCTCACTCGCTGCGCGGCCAGTTCCAGGCGACGTTCGCCATCTCCGGATAGACCGCGTAATGCACGCCCGCGACGTGCTCGAGCACGCGATAGACCTGGCAGGCGTAACCGAACTCGTTGTCGTACCACAGGTAGAGGATCGCGCTGTTGCCCTGCACGATCGTCGCCTGTGCATCGAGGATGCACGCCGCGCGCGACCCGACGAAGTCCGAGGACACGACCTCCGGCGAGGCCGTGTAGTCGATCTGGCGGTTCAGCGCCGAGTGCAGCGAGGCCCAGCGCATGAACTCGTTGACCTCCTCGACCGTGGCGGGGCGCGACAGCGTGAGGTGCAGGATCGCCATCGAGACGTCGGGCACCGGCACGCGGATCGCGTTGCCGGTCAACTTGCCGGCCATCGACGGCAACACCTTCGCGACCGCGCTCGCGGCGCCGGTCTCGGTGAGTACCATGTTCAGCGGAGCGCTGCGCCCGCGGCGGTTCTTCTTGTGGAAGTTGTCGATCAGGTTCTGGTCGTTCGTGTACGCGTGCACCGTCTCGACATGGCCCGACACGATGCCGAACTGCTCGTCCATCGCCTTCAGCGCCGGCACGATCGCGTTGGTCGTGCACGAGGCGGCGGTGATGATGCGGTCTTCGGGAGCGATCTGGTCGTGGTTGACGCCGTAGACGATGTTCTTGAGCGACCCCTTGCCCGGCGCGGTGAGGATCACCTGCGAGACGCCCTTGGCCTGCAGGTGGCGCGACAGTCCGGCCTCGTCACGCCACTTGCCGGTGTTGTCGATCACGATCGCGTTGTCGATGCCGTGCGCCGTGTAGTCGACGCTTTCCGGCGCGTCGGCGTAGATCAGCTTGATCTCGTTGCCGTTGGCGATGAACGCGTTGCGTTCCTCGTCGACGCGGATCGTGCCCTTGAAGGAACCATGGATCGAGTCCCGGCGCAGCAGCGCCGCGCGCTTGGTCAGGTCGTCGTCGCTGGAACGGCGCACCACCACCGCGCGCAGGCGCAGCACATCGCCGCCACCGGTCTTCTCGATCAGCAGTCGCGCCATCAGGCGCCCGATGCGCCCGAAGCCGTACAGCACCACGTCGCGCGGCGCGTCGAGCGGCTTCGCGGTACTGCCGATCAGCCCCTGCAGTTGCTGGCGGAGGAAGGCCTCGGCGGAAACACCCGCATCACGAGGCCCCGCCATGTAGGCGACCGTGAGACGGCCGATATCGACGTGGCCCGTGCCCAGTTCCAGGCGCCCGAGTGCCTCGACCAGCGGCCAGGTATCGAATTCGGAGAGTTCGTTCTGCTCCACCTGGCGCACGAAGCGGTGCACCTTCATGATCTCGAGCACGGACTGCGCGACCAGCGAGCGCCCGTAGATGAAAACCTTGAGGTTGCGCTCGCGGTAGAGCTTGCCGACGATGGGGATCATCGCCTCGGCGAGCGCCTCGCGCTGTTTCCAGTCCGTGAAATAGTCTGCGGGTTTGGGTCGCTTGCGCAGGGACATGCGGTGGCCTCGATTGCTGCAAAACCGGGGCTCTGGACCGATCCTGGCCTTCTATGCCCCTTCGACGGCGGCGTATTATGGGCAGTCACCGCGAGTGCCGCAACCGCGATGCCCGCATCTTTTCCGGTTTACTTGTCGCAGATCATCATGCTCGCATCCCTGTCCCTCCCTGCACTGCCGCGCGCCGGCGACCGCCTGCGCTGGGGCGGTCTGGTGCCCGGCGCCGACGCGCTGGCGATCGCCGCCGTCGCGCGCGCTCACCCCGCCACGCTGGTCGTGATCAGCGCGAGCAGCGCCGGCGCCGAGCGCATCGCCGACGACCTCGGTTTCTTCCTCGACGGACACCAGCGCTCCGTGCTGCGGCTGCCCGACTGGGAAACCCTGCCCTACGATCGCTTCTCCCCGCACCAGGACCTGGTCTCGGACCGGCTGCTGGCGCTGTCGCGGCTCGCGCGCGGCGAGCCGGTGCTGCTGATCGTACCGGTGGCCACGCTGATGCAGCGGATCGCACCGGTCGCGCACGTGAGCGCCGCCACGCTCGCGCTGGCGCCCGGGCAGCGCCTGCGCATCGCGACGCTGCGCGAGACGCTGCTCTGTGCCGGCTACCGCCTCGCGGACAACGTCTACGAGCACGGCGAGTTCGCGGTCCGCGGCTCGATCGTCGACCTGTTCCCGATGGGCCACGACACACCGGTGCGCATCGAGCTCTTCGACGACGAGATCGAGACGTTGCGCAGCTTCGATCCCGAAACGCAGCGCTCGCTCGCCCCGCTGGCGCGTCTCGCGCTGCTGCCAGGGCGGGAATATCCCTTCGATGCGGCCGCGATCGAGGGCTTCCGCCGCCGCTGGCACGCGCGCTTCGAGCACGACCACCGCGCCTGCCCCGATTACCGCGACGTGGCGCGCGGGATCGCGCCGGGGGGCATCGAGTATTTCCTGCCGCTGTTCTTCGACGCCTGCGCGACGCTGTTCGACTACCTGCCCCGCGACTGCCTGCTGTGCGTGGAGGACGGCGCGCGCGAGGAAATCGAGCGCGTCTGGCAACAGGTCGAGGAACGCCACCGCAGCCTGGCGGGCGACCTCACGCGGCCGCTGCTCGCGCCGGCCGAGATCTGCCTGCGCCCGGACGAGGTGCTCGGCGGCATGAAGCCGTTCGCGCGTATCGACTTCGGGCCTGCACCAGCGCCGCAGCGCGCCGGCGCGCACGACTTCGCCACCCGCGAACCGCCGCCGATCGACGAGCGGCGCGAGCGCGACGCGCCGGCGCGCATCGCCGCACTGGCCGCCGCGCCGGGCTATGGCCGCCGCCTTTTCTGCGCCGAGAGCGCCGGCCGGCGGGAAGTGCTGAACGAACTGCTGACGCGTGCCGGCATCAAGGCGCCCCTGGTGACGGGCTGGGACGAGTTCGCCGCCGGCGACATGCCGGTCGCCCTGACGATCGCGCCGCTCGCCGGCAGCTTCGGACTCGAGGCCCCGCCCTGGCTGTTGATCGCCGAGTCGGCGCTGTTCGGCAAGCGCGTGATGCAGCGGCGCCGGCGCACGCGCGCCGCCGATGGCTGGGACAGCGCGATCCGCGACCTGTCCGAACTCGCCGCCGGCGCGCCGGTGGTGCACCTCGATCACGGCGTCGGCCGCTACCTGGGGCTGCAGACGCTGGAGGTGGCGGGCGAGCACGGCGAGTTCCTGTGCATCGAGTACGCCGAGCAGGCGAAGCTGTTCGTCCCCGTGACCTCGCTCGGCCTGGTGAGCCGCTATACCGGCATCGACGGCGACGCGGTGCCGCTGCACCGCCTGGGCAGCGACCAGTGGGCGCGTGCGCGACGCAAGGCACAGGAGCAGATCCGCGACGTCGCCGCCGAACTGCTCGAGATCCATGCCCGGCGCGAAGCGCGGCCGGGCCACGCCTTCCCCCACCCGGGCGCCGCCTACGACGCCTTCGCGGCCGGCTTTCCGTTCGAGGAAACGCCCGACCAGCAGGCCGCGATCGACGCGGTGATCGGCGATATGTGCGCCCCGCGCGCGATGGACCGCCTGGTGTGCGGAGACGTCGGTTTCGGCAAGACCGAGGTCGCCATGCGCGCGGCCTTCGTCGCCGTGCACGCCGGCCGCCAGGTCGCGGTGCTGGTGCCGACCACGCTGCTCGCGCAGCAGCACTTCGAGACCTTCGGCGACCGCTTCGCCGACACCCCGGTGACCATCGAGTCGGTATCGCGCTTCCGCTCCGGGAAGGAGCAGAAGGACGTGCTGGAACGGGTGGCCGCCGGACGCGTCGATATCCTGATCGGCACCCACACACTGCTTGGGCCCGAAGTGCGCTACCGCGACCTGGGACTGGTCGTGATCGACGAGGAGCACCGTTTCGGGGTGCGCCAGAAGGACCGGCTGAAGGCGCTGCGCGCCAGCGTCGACATCCTCACGCTGACTGCCACGCCGATACCGCGCACGCTGAACATGGCGATGGCCGGACTGCGCGACCTCTCGATCATCGGCACCCCGCCGGCGCGCCGCCTGGCGGTCAAGACCTTCGTGCAGCGCCACGAGGACGCGCTGGTGCGCGATGCGCTGGAGCGCGAGTTGCGCCGCGGCGGCCAGGTGTTCCTGCTGCACAACGACGTGCAGACCATCGAGCGCCGCGCCGGCGACGTCGAACGGCTGGTCCCCCATGCCCGCGTGGGGATCGCCCACGGACAGATGCGCGAGCGCGACCTCGAGCGCGTGATGTCGGATTTCTACCACAAGCGCTTCGATGTGCTGTGCTGCACCACCATCATCGAGACCGGGATCGACATTCCGAGCGCCAACACCATCGTGATCGAGCGCGCCGACCGCTTCGGTCTGGCCCAGCTGCACCAGTTGCGCGGACGCGTGGGGCGCTCGCACCACCAGGCCTACGCGTTCCTGCTCACTCCCGATGCGCGCGCGATGACGCCGGATGCCGTCAAGCGCCTCGAGGCGATCGCCGCCACCGACTCGCTGGGCGCAGGCTTCCAGCTCGCAACGCACGACCTCGAGATCCGCGGCGCCGGCGAACTGCTGGGCGAGGAACAGAGCGGACAGATCCAGGCGATCGGCTACACGCTGTACATGGACCTGCTCACGCGCGCCGTCGCGGCGATGCGTGCCGGGCGCGACGTGGAACCCGAACTGGCGGCGCGCCCGGCGCTGGAGATCGATCTGCGGCTGCCGGCGCTGATCCCGGACGACTACCTGCCGGACGTGCACAATCGCCTGATCCTCTACAAGCGCGTCGGCTCGGCGGCAGCGGAGGAGGAACTGCAGCGCCTGGAGAACGAGATCATCGACCGCTTCGGGCCGCTGCCGCCGCCGACGCGCACGCTGCTGCGCATCGCGCGGCTGCGCGTGGCGGCCGAACCGCTCGGCATCGTGCGCATCGAGGCCACGGCCAGCGGCGGCCTGCTCGAATTCGGCGCGAACCCGCGGATCGACCCGTTGACGATCGTCGACCTGGTGCAGCACGATCCACGCCGCTACCGCCTCGATGGGGCCACGCGGCTGCGTTTCGTCGAGGCGACGACCGACGCCGAAGCACGGATCGGCGGCGTGGAGCGGCTGGTGACGCGACTCGGCGCTCCGGTCGCGGCGCGGCCAGCAGCTGCAGCTGCGGCGGCGAAGGCGGAGCGGCACCAAAGGAGATCGACCAGGTGATACTGCAACGCACCGTCGCGCTGCTCGCCGTGCTGCTGCTCGCCACGGCCACGCTGCCACTGCGCGCGCAGTCGCTCGTGGCGGATCCTGCCCCCGGCGCAGCGCCGCCGCCGGCCGGACCCGGGATGCCGGCTCCGGCGCCGTGGGTGCAGATCGAGGTGATCGTATTCCGCCATCTGGATACCAGCAGCGCGGGCAACGAACGCTGGCCGGAGAATCCGGTGCTGTCCTACCCCGAACCGCTGCGCCTGCTGGACGATCCTGCGGCCGCAGCGAGCGCGGCAGCGACGCCTGCGGCGTCGGATCCCGGGGCTTCCTCACCGACCGAGCCGGTTGCGTTCCGGTTGCTCGATGCCTCGCAACAGCTGCTGGTCGACGCGGCGGCGCGCATCGGCGGATCGCCGAACTACCGCCTGCTGCGCCATCTGGCGTGGCGCCAGCCCGCGCCTGCCGGATCCGTCACACACCTGCTGGTCACCGGCGGCGCGCAACACGGCGAGCACCACGAACTGGAAGGCAGCCTGACGATCGGCGGCAGCGACGCGGTCGAGGCGACGATCGCGTTGTGGCTGAACGAGTTCGCGCAAGCCCCGGCCGCGGACGGCACACCGCCGACGGGTGTGGTGCTGCCGGCGGTGCCGCTCACCAGCGCCCCGCACACAGCACCGGCTGACGCATCGCTCGCCTTCGCCCCATTGGAGCCCGCGATCACCATCGAACCCGCACGCGCCGCGCGCAGCGTGACGCTGAACGGCAGCCGCCGGCTGGCTCCGGGTGAACTGCACTACCTCGATCACCCGCTGTTCGGCGTGCTGCTCAGCGCGACCCCGTTCGATCCCGCGGCACAGGGCGCGGCGCCGGTCGAACCGGCGCCGGCGGCACCGGAATCAGCCGGCGGCGGCTAGCGCGGCCAGCCGTTCCAGCACAGCGAACGCCTGCGCCAGGCAACGCGCGGACTGCGCGCGTATGCCAGCCATCGTGATCGGCTCGGCGGAGCATCCCGCCGCGCGGTTCACCACCATCGCGAGCATCGCGTAGCGCAGCCCCAGCTCGCGCGCGAGCGCGGCTTCCGGCATCGCCGTCATCCCGACCAGATCGCAGCCGTCGCGCCGCAGGCGTTCGATCTCGGCCGCCGTTTCCAGTCGCGGCCCCTGCGTGCAGCCGTAAACGCCACGTGCATGCGCGACGACGCCGGCGCCGTCCGCTGCGACACGCAACGACTCCCGCATTCCGCCGTCGAAGGGTTCGGTGAACTCGATGTGGTCGAGCGGCAGCAGCGCGCCGTCGTGATAACTGCCCTCGCGCCCCCACGTATAGTCGATCAACTGGTCGGGAAGCCACAGCGTGCCGGGTGCCGCGGCACCGGCGATGCCGCCGACCGTGTTCAGCGCGACCACGTCGCTGGCGCCGAGATCGGCCAGCGCGCGCAGGTTCGCGCGGTAGTTGATGCGGTGCGGAGCGATCGCGTGCGGCTCACCGTGGCGCGCCAGATACAGCGCCGGTACGCCGTGCAGGCGGCCGATGTGCACCGGGGCCGACGGCTCGCCCCACGCCGTGGCGTGCATGCACGCATCGCTTGCGACGAAGTCCTGCGGCAAGGTCGCTGCACTGCCGCCGATCACCGCGATGCAGCGGACGCGTTGCATGGACTTGATCCTCCTGTCACCGGTGGTGCTGCCGCGGGCTGGACAGCATAGTCGAAAGTGGTATGTTGGGCAGGCCCGAAGACAACGAAGAGGGCCCGGTCATGAAAACGATCAGACCAGTCGTCGGCAACTGGTACCAGGACACCGAGCAGGGCAGCATCTTCGAGGTGGTCGCCTACGACGAGGACGAGCAGACCATCGAGATCCAGTACCTCGACGGCGAGATCGAGGAGTACGACCTCGACACCTGGACCGAGCTGACGATCACCGGCATCGCGCCGCCCGAGGACTGGCGCAGCGGCTTCGAACTCGCGCAGGAAGATGCCGAGGACCCCGACGAGCCGATCCATCCTGACGACTGGTCCGGCGCACTGAACCAGCTCGAGCCCGACGAGTTCGGCGTCGAGGACGACTGGGTCGAGTAAGAAGACGACCGCGTGCGCGCTTGCGTCGACCGGTATACTGTGCTTACATACAGTATGTCTGCACCGTGGAGAGCCGAGCGATGAGCCAGCTGACCGACCGCCAACGTCAGGTTCTGGAACTGATACGGCAGTACATCGACGACACCGGCTACCCGCCCACCCGCGCCGACATCGCCCGCGAACTCGGCTTCCGTTCGGCGAACGCGGCCGAGGAACACCTGCGTGCGCTGGCGCGCAAGGGCGCGATCGAGATGACTGCCGGCGCCTCGCGCGGGATCCGCCTGAGCGGCGAGAGCGGCATCCCGGTGGTGGGCCGCGTCGCGGCCGGCAGCCCGTTGCTGGCAGCCGAGCACATCGAGCGTCACCTGCAGATCCCGCCACGCACTTTCTCCCCGGCGGCGGACTACTTCCTGCGCGTGTCAGGCATGAGCATGCGCGATGCGGGGATCCTCGACGGCGACCTGCTGGCGGTGCACCGCACCGCCGAGGCGCGCGACGGGCAGATCGTCGTCGCGCGCATCGACGAGGAAGTCACCGTGAAGCGCCTGAAGCGCACCCGCGACCGCCACCGCGTGGAACTGCTGCCCGAGAACCCCGACTTCGACCCGATCCGCGTCGATCTGCGCGAACGCGAGTTCGCCCTCGAAGGCATCGGCGTCGGCATCCTGCGCACGTAGGTCCGGGCTGTGCCCGGACATTTGTTGGGCCGCAGGCCGAACCTACGGCGGCTCAGTGCAGGATCCTGCTGCTCTCGTCGCGGGGCCCCACGAACTCGAGTTCCGGCTCGTCACCGGACAGTTCCGCCGCCGCGCGCATGCCCGCCTCGACCATCGCCTTGGCGACGTGCAGGCGCCCCTCGGCAAGCCAGGCGGCAGATTCCTCGGAGAAGCGGATGCGCACCAGCGGTTCGCCTTCACTGCCCGGCTGCCTGAGCACGAACTCGCCCTGGGCGACCTCGACGAATTCCAGAACGGCTGTCAACGGCATTCCCCGTATCCGTGTCGTGGATTGCAGTCTACACCGCCCGCCATCACTCGTCCCGGCTGACGACCCACTTGCCGTCCCGATGATAGGCCCGCCAGCCGGTGGGCTTGCCATCGGCTTCGCTCATCACGTACTGGCGGCGCATCTTGCGGCTGTAACGCACCTGCACCGGATTGCCGGCATCGTCGCGCACCGGCGCCTCGAGCAGGTAGGCGTGCTTCGGGTCGATCTGCTCGCGCACCGACAGCAGTTCCTCGACCAGCGGCGCGCGCGTCTCGCGATTCTTCGGGAAACGGCTGGCGGCCAGGAACAGGCCGGATGCACCGTCACGCAGCACGTAGAAATCGTCGACTTTCGCGCAGCGCAGCTGCGGTAGCGGCACCGGCGGCATCTTGGGCGGCGCGGGCTGGCCGTTGCGCAGCAGCTTGCGCGTGTTGTTGCAGTCGCTCGCGGTGCAGCCGAAGTACTTGCCGAAGCGACCGGTCTTCAACTGCATGTCCGAGCCGCACTTGTCGCACGGAATCAGCGGTCCTTCGTAGCCCTTGAGCTTGAAGCGTCCGGTTTCGATCTCGTGGCCGGGGCAGTCCGGGTTGTTGCCGCAGACGTGCAGCTTGCGCTGCGCATCGACCAGGTAGCTGTCCATTGCGGTGCCACAGCGCGCACAGCGGTGGCGCGTGCGCAGCACCCGTGATTCGGCCTCCTCGTCCTCGTCCGCCTCGTCGTGCACGACCTCGTCACCGTGCACCAGGTTGATCGTCTCCTTGCAGCGCTCGGCCGGCGGAAGTGCGTAGCCCGAGCAACCCAGGAAAACGCCGGTGCTGCCGGTGCGGATCTGCATCGGCCGGCCGCATTTCGGACAGGTGATCGAGGTGCCGACCGGCTCGTTGCCACGCATGCCGCCGTCGCCCGCCTTCGCGGCATCGACGCGTGCGGAGAAATCGGCGTAGAAGTCGTCGAGGACCGTGAGCCAGTCCCGCTCGCCCGAGGCGATCTGGTCGAGGAACTCCTCCATGTTCGCGGTAAAGCCGTAGTCCATCAGGTTCGTGAACTTCTCGGCCAGGCGGTCGGTGACGATGTCGCCGAGTTTTTCCGCGTAGAAACGCCGGCTCTCAACGCGCGCGTAGCCGCGGTCCTGGATCGTGGAGATGATCGAGGCGTAGGTCGACGGCCGGCCGATCCCGCGTTTTTCCAGTTCGCGCACCAGCGTCGCCTCCGTGTAGCGCGGCGGCGCCTTGGTGAAGTGCTGGCTCGGCAGCAACCGCAGCAGCCGCAGTTCCTCGCCGACCTTCACGTCGGGCAGTTCCACGTCTTCGTCCTTGCGTGCAGCGAGCGGCAACACGCGCAGAAAACCGTCGAAGCGCAGGATCCGACCGCGCGCGCGCAGCTCGAAGTTCCCGGCCTGCACTTCCAGCGCGGTGCTCAGGAACTCCGCCGGCACCATCTGGCAGGCGACGAACTGGCGCCAAACCAACTCGTAAAGACGCACCGCGTCGCGCTCCATGCCGCTCAGCGCATTCGCGGCGAGCCGCACGTCGGAAGGACGGATCGCCTCGTGCGCCTCCTGCGCTCCCGACTTGCTCGAGTAGACGTTCGGCCGCTCGGGGAGATAGCGCTCGCCGTGCTCACCGGCGATGAACTCGCGGCACGCCGCGACCGCCTCGGCGCTGAGGTTGGTCGAATCGGTACGCATGTAGGTGATGAAGCCTGCCTCGTAGAGCCGCTGCGCCAGCGTCATCGTCTTTTTCACGCTGAAGCCGAGCCGGGTGCTCGCCGCCTGTTGCAGCGTCGAGGTGATGAACGGCGGCGCCGGCCGGCTGCGCGTCGGCTTGTCCTCGCGTGCCTTGACCACGTAGCGTGCCTGCCGCAGCGCGGCGATCGCGCGCTCGGCTTCGTCGCCGTTCACCGGCCGGAAGTTCTGCTCGCCCTCGCGGCGCACCTCCAGCCGCAGCGCCTCGCCGCCCGCGGTCGCCGTCTCCGCGTGCACCTCCCAGAATTCCTCGGGAACGAATGCGCGGATCTCGCGCTCGCGCTCCACCAGCAGCCGCACGGCCACCGACTGCACCCGTCCGGCCGACAACCCGCGCGCGACCTTTTCCCACAGCAGCGGCGACAGCATGTAGCCGACCACGCGGTCCAGGAAGCGACGCGCCTGCTGCGCATTGACGCGCGCCACATCGATCTGGCCGGGGTGCTCGAAGGCCTCGCGAATCGCCGAACGCGTGATCTCGTTGAACACCACGCGGCGGTACTTCTCCGGCTTGCCGCCGATCGCCTCGCGCAGATGCCACGCGATCGCCTCCCCCTCGCGATCGAGGTCGGTCGCGAGATAGATCGCATCGGCGCCGGCGGCGGCCTTGCGCAACTCGGCGACCACTTTTTCCTTGCCGGGCAGGATCTCGTAGTTCGCGCGCCAACCGTGCTCGGGGTCGACTCCCATGCGCTTGACCAGTTGCCCGCGCGCCTTGTCGGCGCGGTGCCTGGCCTTCTCCTTCTCCGACATCTTGCGCGTGGCCGCGGCGTTGCGCGCACGCTCGGCAGTGTCGGCGCCCTTGCCCGAACCACTGACCGGCAGGTCACGGATATGCCCTACGCTGGACTTCACGACGAAGTCACGGCCGAGATACTTGTTGATGGTCTTCGCCTTGGCCGGCGACTCCACGATGACCAGCGACTTGCCCATGATCGTGCCGAATTTCCAGAGAATAAAGAGAGGGGGGTAGCCAAACGAGGCGCCATATATACGGGCTGCCCCCCGCAGGGTCAAGCGCCGTGCCCAAGCGCGGCGCCACCTCAACGGCGCTCGGCGAGCGTGCTGCCGAGCGCTCGCAACGCCGTCGCGATGCGCGCCACGTCGGCTTCGCGGCCCTTCTCGTTCCAGCGCGCGACGAGGCCCTCGGCCGATGCGCGCAGCGTCACCACGCCGGCCGGCAGGTCCTGTGGCACCTGCCCGGGCATCGGCCCGGCAGCGGCGCCCGCCGGGGCCGCTCGCCACGCGCCGCCCTCCTCGCGTTCGAACGCAAGCCCCGACGCACGCTGCGCGGTGTGGTGGTCTTCGATGCTCCACGGCAGCACGTAGTCCGCGTAGCCGGCGCGGGTTCCAACCGCGTCGATGCGCACGCGCAACCCGTTCGCAGTCGCGCTGGCGCGCAGGCGCGCGAGCTGTGCCTGACGCGGCGAAGGGCGCATCGCGAGCATGGGGCCGAGCACGAACAACACGGCGACAACGAGTACCGACAGGAACACTTCCACACGCACGTACCCGCGCAGGGCCGCCGCCAATTGCGGCGCCGGCGAATTTTCGGCTATGGTAGTCGAACCGGTCCCGACCCGGCCAACACAGAGGACCAAGCAGCGATGGGCGCTTACCGACACCTTCTTCTGGGGCTGGATCTCAGCAACGAATCACAGCAGGTCGTGGCGCGCGCCGCCGCGATGCGTGACGCCTTCGGCTGCGAACTCAGCGTGGTGCACGTGATCGAGCCGCTCAGCTTCGCCTACGGCGGCGACATCCCGATGGACTTCTCCGGCATCCAGGAGGAAATCCACAAGCAGGCTCGTACGCATATGGCCCAGATCTGCGACCCGTTGAACATCCCGGAAACCAACCGGCACCTGGTCGTCGGACGCGCCGAGACCGAAATCCACCACGTCGGCGAGGAAATCGGCGCCGACCTGATCGTCGTCGGCAGCCACGGTCGCCACGGACTCGCGCTGCTGATGGGGTCGACCGCCAACGGCGTGCTGCACGGCGCCCGCTGCGATGTGCTCGCCGTACGGGTGAAGTCGCGCGAACGTTGAAACCGCGGAGCCGCCAGCGCGCGGCCGCAGCACGCGCGCCGCGGCTGTCCCCTTGGCTCCTCGCGGGTCTGATGGCGGTCTCGGCGGGCATCGCACGCGCCGATGACGCGGAGTTGCTGCGCCAGCGCCTCCTGTACCGCGAGACGCTTGCGGCATTGCGTTCCGGCGACCGGCAACCGTGGCTGAGGGCGCGTGACCGCCTGCGGGACTATCCTCTCTATCCCTACCTCGAGCTCGAGGACCTGCGCCGGCGCATCACCACCGCCCCTGACGCCGAAGTCGAGTCCTTCCTTCAACGCCACGACGGCGAACTGCCCGCGGCACGCCTGCGCGAGAACTGGCTCGCCACCCTGGAAGCACGCGGGCGCTGGGCCGAGTTCCTGCACCACTACGACGCCGAAGGCGCCAGCCCCGAGCGGCGCTGCCACCACGCCCTCGCGCTGCTGCGCACGGGCAAGGTCGTCGATGCGGACCGGGCCGCCGCCGCGCTGTGGTCCACCCCGCGTTCGCTGCCGACCGCCTGTGACCCGGTGTTCGCCGACTGGAGCACGCGCGGCAACCCGGAGCCGGAACTCGCCTGGCAACGATTCGCCGACGCGATGGACGCCGGCCAGACCGCGCTCGCACGCTATCTGTTGCGCTTCCTCGACGGCACCGCCCGGGCGGACGCGGAACTGTTCCTGGACTGCGCCACGAACCCCGCGCTCGCCCGCGAGCCGAAGCGATTCCGGCCCCATGACCCACGCCACGCGCGCATCCTCGATTTCGCACTCGCCCGCCTCGCCGCACGCGACGTGCGAGCGGCCCGTACGGCCTTCGAAGGTGCGCTGCGCGCCGCAACGGTAGACCCTGCATCGCTGCGTGGCGCCGCTGCCCGGATCGCGAGCGCGCTCGCCCAGACCTCCGCCGCCGAAGCACTGCACTGGATAATCGGACTGGATGCCGCCGCACGCAGCGAGCCGCTCGCCGAGGACGCAGTGCGCCACGCGCTGCGCGGCGGGGCCTGGGACCCCGTGCTGGCGACACTGGAGCAGTTGCCGGCGGCGCTGGCCGCCGAGGAACGCTGGCGGTACTGGTCGGTACGCGCGCGCAGCGCACGCGGCGATGCCGCACCGGAGGCCGCCTGGTCAACGCTCGCCGGGACGCGGAGCTGGTACGGCTTCCTGGCCGCCGACCATCTGGGCGCGCCGTACGCCATGCAGCACCTGCGGCAGGCGGCCGACGATACCCTTCTGGGCGCGGTAGGCAGCATCCCGGGAATCGTCCGCGCGCGCGAGTTCGCGCGTAGCGGCTCTCCGCTCGAATCGCGTCGTGAATGGTTGCACACGATACGCGGGCTCGATGCCACTCGCCAGGCGGCGGCCGCGCAACTGGCCGCGCAATGGGGCTGGCACCCACTCGCGATAACGACCCTCGCCACCGCCCAGGCGTGGGACGCACTCGAACTGCGCTTCCCGATCGTGCACCGCAGCCATTTCGACGCCGCGGCACAACGCGAGGGGATCGACCGGACCTGGCTGTACGCAATCGCGCGCCAGGAGAGTGCGCTCGACGCCGGAGTGCGCTCCCCCGCCGGGGCACTCGGACTGATGCAGGTGATGCCGGCGACGGCACAGCTCACGGCGCGCAAGGCGGGAATCCCTTACCGAGGAAGCAACGACCTGCTCGACCCGGCGCGCAACGTACGGATCGGCAGCTCCTACATGCGCATGATGCTGGAGCGCTTCGACCACAACCGGATCCTCGCCGCGGCCGCCTACAACGCCGGCCCGGGACGCATCGGGCAGTGGCTGGGGCGCCACGCGGGCGACGTGGAGCACGACCGCTTCGTCGAGACCATCCCGTTCCGCGAAACCCGCCAGTACGTGCAGAACGTGCTTAGCTTCGCGCTGATCTACGCGTACCTCGAGGACCGCGAAGCGCCGCTGGTGCACCCGCATGAGCGGCTGATCCGCAACCCCTACGCGGCCAATGCTGGCACCGCGGCGCGCGCGGACTACAATCAGGCCTCGCGCTCCAGAAGCCGCTGAAGAGAATCACGACTCATGCAGGCCCAGCCGATCCTGCTCGCCAGGCAGCCCATCTACGACGCTTCGCTGGAAGTGGTGGCCTTCGAACTGCTGTACCGTTCGACGTCTCCTGACATGGCCGTGGTCGAGGACGGCAACGAGGCCTCCTCGCGCGTTCTGCTGAGCGCCTTCGGCGGCGACAGCATCCTCGACGTCACCGACGGCAAGCCGGTGTTCATCAATTTCACCGGCCACCTGATCGTCAATCCGCCTCCGATCGATCCGCAGCACCTGGTCGTCGAGGTGCTCGAGGACGTCAGCGTGACCAGCGAACTGCTGGCGGGAGTGCGGCGTCTGCGCGATCGCGGCTACCGCATCGCGCTCGACGACTTCCAGCATCATCCCGGCCTCGCGCCACTGGTCGAACTGGCGGACATCGTGAAACTCGACGTGCTCGACCTCGGTGAGGTCAGGTTGCGCGCCGAGGTGCGCCAGCTGCGCAACTATCCGGTGCGGCTGCTGGCAGAAAAGATCGAGTCGTGGGAAATGTTCAACCACTGCGTGGACCTCGGGTTCAGCTACTTCCAGGGGTATTTCCTCGCCCGACCGCAGCTGCTCCACGGCAAGCGCATGGCGCCGGCACGCACGGCCGTGGTCGCGCTGATGGCCCGGATCGCGCAGCCCGACATCAGCGTGGCGGACCTCGCGGCCACGATCCAGACCGACCCCGTGCTCAGCTTCGGACTGATCAAGCTGGTCAACTCGCCGCTCTACCGGCGCGCGGTGCCGGTGGAGTCACTGCGCGACGCGATTTTCACGCTGGGCGTGGAGCGTGTGCGCGGGTGGTGCTACCTGCTGGTGCTGTCACGCCTCGACGGCAAGCCGAGCGAACTGACACGCATCGCGATGGCGCGCGCACGCTTCTGCGAACTGCTGGCGGCGCGGGCCGAAAAGTCCGCGGCCGGGCGTTGTTTCACTATGGGCATCCTGTCGACGCTGGATGCGTTCATGGACCAGACGCTCGACAGCGTCGTCGCGACGATGACTATCAGCGAGGAACTGCGCGCCGCGCTGCTCGAACGCCGCGGCCGCCTGGGCGTGATCCTCGCGACGGTGCTCGCCTTCGAGACCGCCGCCTGGACCGAGGTGCCGTGGCGCGAACTCGCGGGTCTGGGCGTGGACCAGCAGGCCGCCGAGGATGCCTACCTCGAGAGCCTGCGCTGGGTCAGCGAGACCCTGGGACACGAGGGCGGGAGGATGTTCGGCTGAGTCCGGCCAGCAGGTCGCGTACTGCCCCGGCGTCGAACGGCCAGCCGATCTCGGCAGCCTTCTCGCCGGCGACACGCAGCACCGGGATGCGCGTGCCGTAACGTTGCAGCAGCGCATCGCTGTCGGCGATGTCGACGCGCTCGAGGCCGACCCCCTGTGCGCGTGCGATGGGAGAGACCAATGCATCGGCCAGCTCGCAAAGATGACAGCCGACGGTATGGAAGAGCAGGAGCTCGGGCTCCGTTTTCTCAGAGGTCATAACCACGCTCGTTGTGCAGCACCACGTCCAGCCCTTCCGTTTCCTGCTCTGGCGTCACCCGCAGCCCCACCAGTCGGTCGGTGAGTCGCAGCAGGCCCCAGGTCAGCAGCGCGGTCCAGGCCGCGACTGCCACCACACCCAGCCCCTGCACCAGCAGCTGGGTGCCGATGCCGCGCCCCGCGGCCAGTCCCTGGCCGCTGAACGGACCGAGTCCGGCGCTGGCGAACACGCCGGCGGCCAGGGTGCCGAGCATACCGCCGACGCCGTGCACCGGAAACACGTCGAGCGAGTCGTCGATCTTCACCACGCGCTTGAGCCACAGCGTCGCGAAGAAACACAAGGCGCCCGCGCTGGTGCCGATCACCAGCGCTGCGGCCGGCCCGACGTAGCCCGAGGCGGGCGTGATCGTCCCCAGGCCCGCGACCATGCCGGTCACGGCGCCCAGCGCGCTCGGCTTGCCGAAACGCAGCCACTCGATGCACAGCCAGGTGAGTGCGCCGGCCGCCGCCGACAGGTGCGTGACCAGCATCGCCATGCCGGCATCGCCGTTGGCGGCCAGCGCGCTGCCCGCGTTGAAGCCGAACCACCCGACCCACAGCATCCCGGCACCGGTGACCGTCATCGTCATGTTGTGCGGCGGCATCGCGGTCACGCCGAAGCCGTTGCGATTACCGATCACCAGCGCCGATACCAGCGCCGCCACACCCGCGGTCACGTGCACCACGGTGCCGCCCGCGAAATCGAGCAGACCCAGTTGCTGCAGCCAGCCGCCGCCCCAGACCCAGTGCGCCACCGGTGCGTAGACCAGCAGCAACCAGCCGGCCGAGAAGACCATCACGGCCGAGAAGCGCGTGCGTTCGGCGAACGCACCGACGATCAGCGCCGGGGTGATGATCGCGAAGGTCATCTGGAACATCAGGAACACGGTTTCGGGCAGGCCGCCGCTGGCCGAGGCTTCGTCGACACCGGCCAGGAACGCGCGCCCGAAGCCGCCGAACCACGCGTTGGCGCTGCCGAACGCGATGCTGTAGCCGAACGCGTACCACAGCACCGAGGCCAGGCACGCGATCGAGAAGCACTGCATCAGTACCGTCAGCACGTTCTTGCTGCGCACCAGCCCGCCGTAGAACAGCGACAAGCCAGGCAGCGTCATGAACAGCACCAGCGCGGTGGAAGTCAGGATCCACGCCGTGTCGGCGCCGTCAGGCACGGTGTCCGCGCCTAATGCCGGCAGGGCCTGCATCGCCACCCCTGCCGCCACAACATGGTGCAATCGCAACCACTTCGACTGAACCCACATGGTTGTTCTCCCCTCACGGCGAAGCGTTTCGCCCCTTGCTGGTGCAACCGTCGCACGCGGCGCACGATCATGGTGCAGCATGCCGCACCAACACGGCCGCGCACCGCCTTGCAGGGCGGCTCAGCAAGATACGTACCGGTTTCGGGGGAAGCCCACGCGCAGCGGGCGATCAGTCGTCGAACACGACCGTCTCGGGCTTGCCGCCGGCGCCTGCCGAACGCAGCAGGTCGTCCGCGCTCAGCATGCCGGCGTTCCAGTTCGCCACGTAACGCAGCCCGTCGGCCACGCCGTGTTCACGCGCGTGCAGCAGCACCTCCTTGGTGCCGCGGATCGCCAGCGGCGAGCGCCGTGCGATCGTTCGCGCCAGCGCGAGCACGTCGGCCAGCAGGCCCTCGCGGTCGGCGTGCACCCGGTTGACGAGGCCGTAGCGGTGCGCCTCCTGCGCGTCCATGCGCCGCCCCGTGTAGGCGAGCTCGCGCATCGGCCCGTCGCCGATCAGCCGCGGGAGCCGCTGCAGCGTGCCGACGTCGGCCACCATGCCGAGCTCGATCTCCTTGATCGCGAAGTACGCGTCCTCGGTGCAATAGCGCATGTCGCAGGCACTGATCATGTCGACCCCGCCGCCGATGCAGGCCGCGTGCACGGCCGCGAGCACCGGTTTGCGGCAGCGCTCGATCGCCGTCAGGTCCGCCTGCAGGCGCTCGATCGTGTCGCGCCGGCGCTCGGCGCGCCGGCCGGGCTCGAGCGCCGGATCGTCCAGCGACGCGAACATCTCGAGGTCGATGCCGGCGCAGAAATGCCGGCCCCGGCCCGCGAGCACCACCGCGCGCACGCCGCGCTCGGCGTCGCACCAGCGCATGCAGTCGCCGATCTCGCGCCACATCGCGGCGTTCATCGAGTTCGCCTTGTCCGGGCGGTTCAGCTCGACCAGCGCGACCGCCTCGTCGAGGCTCACTGCCAGTGTCTCGTAGTGCGGCATCTGCATCTTCAGCCCCCCGTCGGCGGCCAGTCGAGGAAAAAGTCCGCCGGATCCGCCACCATCGGCTCGCGCGGCGCCACTTCCGGTGTTCCGAGATACAGAAAACCCGCGACGCGGTCGGTGGGCAGCAACCCCAGTTCCGCACGCAGCGCATCGAGGTACGTCACGTCCCCGGTGCGCCAGATACCGCCGAAGCCGAGCGCGTGCGCGGCCAGCAGCATGGCGTGGGCAGCGCAGGCGAGCGAGAGCTGCTGCTCGATCACGGGCACCTTCGGATGCTCGACCGTACGCGCCACCAGCACCAGCACCAGCGGGGCGCGCAGCGGCGCCGCCGCCAGCTTGTCCAGCGACTGCGCGTCCGCATCCGGCCGCGCGGCGAGCGTGGCGCGCACCATCGCCTCGCCGAGCCGCGCCCGCCCGTCGCCCTCGACGACCAGAAAGCGCCAGGGACGCAGGCGCGCGTGATCGGGCGCACGCAGCGCGGCACGGAAGATCCGTTCGCGCGCGCTGCCGCGCGGCGGCGGATCGCACAGCCGCGGACTCGAGGTTCGGGTGAGCAGGGTCTCCAGGGTATCCATCGCCGGTACGGGTTCCTCCACAAAACCCGCACACTGCGGCGAAGCGCCGGCGAATGCAAGGCGGGGTGCCCTGTCGGCATGAAGAGGCTGTCGCAAAAGCCCGCGAAGCGTGCGGCGGCGATTTCGCACCGGCAGGCGTACGCCGCAGGGATGCGGCGTTCGAGCCCAGGGATGTATTCACGGCGTCCCACGGGTGTGAAATCGCCGCCGCGCGCTGGCACCGTCCCACGGTGAGAGGTTTTGCGACACCCTCCGAATGCCGACCTACAGCATGTCGGGGTAGGGTGAACGCAGGTCGAGGTCGATCGCGAGCGCGTGGCCGGGAACGTGCAGGCGGTGCGCGTCCCACGCCAGATCCTCGCCGTGCAGCACGCCGTGATCGAAGCGATAGATCGGCGTGGCCTCGCCGCGGCTCGCGCGCTCGTCGTGGCCACGGCTGCACTCGCGCACGGACTCGTTCAGACGCTGCCACTGCAGCAAGCGCTCGCGCCCATGGCGCTTCTCGAGCATGCGCGCCGCCACGTGCGGAGCCAGCACGGTCGCGGTGGCGTTGTTGCCTCCGAAACCCTTGGCGTTGATCAGCGCGACGTCGAGCTCGCGCGGTGCGCGTGCCTCATGCCGGCGCAGGATGCGCAGGCGTTCGCATTGCACGTCACCGGCCGAGTGCTCGGCGGTCAGGATCCCCGGCAGCAGACCGTGCGCCCAGGTGCCCAGCGTCATCACCAGCTGGTCTCCGGCGGCCGCGCCGATCGAGTGGCCCAGATAGGCCTTCAGCGCACACACCGGCCAGTCGTGGATGCCGAACACACGCGCGGTTTCGTCCAGGATGTGCGATTCGGTGACGCGGTTCTGTGGCGTGCCGGTACCGTGCGCCTGCACGAAGGAGCGCTGGCGCAGCCCCTGCTCGCCGACGATCGCCCGCGCCATCGCCGCCGCGCGCGCCATGGTCAGGTAATTGCCGACGCCCGGCGAGGAAATCGACTTCTTGTAGCCGTCGGCGTTCACGAACACCTCGGCCACCGCCGCGTGGATCGTCGCTCCGAGCGCGAGCGCCAGCTCGTCGTCCATCAGCACCACGAACTGCGCCGATTCGGCGATCGTGAAGCCGCAGTTCTCCGCGAATGGCCGGCAGGCGCGCGTGTAATCCGGCGTGGCGTCGGGGGGCAGCCCGTCGAGCGAACGCAGGCCGTCGTCGGTGGCCAGCGCGCCCATCGCGGCGTAGCCCTCGATCACCTCGGGCGTGATCGGTGCCTCCGCGTTGCCGACGATCGCGACGCGCGCGCGCCCGCTGCGGATGTCGTCCACCGCGTGGCCGAGGTTATAGAGGAACGAGGCGCAGGCGCCCATGCTGGTGCCCGTGTTGCCCACGCTGCCAAGGATGTACGCGTTGATGAAATCGGCAGGCATCTCGGCGAAACCGAACGGGCACTGCTTCGAGGTCACCCGTTTGCCAATCGCGCGCGAGCTCATCATGCCGCCATTGCCGTGCGCATCGAGCTGGCTCATGCCGCTACCGGCGTAGACGCTGATCTGGTCCGGAGGCACCCGCTCACGCACGACTTCCCAGTCGATACCGAGCGACTGCAGGGCATCCGACGCCCCGTAGACGGTCATCTGCAGCCCGCGCGGATGGCTGCGGGCCGGATACAGCGCGCGCGGATCGAAACCGGCCGGCAACTGGCCGGCCGCGTTGACCTCGGAGCGACGCTCGGCGGGCAGCAGCAACTCCAGTGCTTCGGTGACCAGGATCTCGACCTGGCGCCCCTCGCGCTCGAGCACCCGCCAACTCGCGGGCAGAGGATCCGGCAACTGCGCGGCCGCGACGCGAAAGCGGATGCCTTCGGCCGGCGGCGCCCACTGCATGCGGCGGTTCCACGCGATGCGATCGCTGTCGAAGTGCTCTGTCTCGATGCGCCGCACCAGCGTATGTGCGCGCATCCGCGCCCGCGACTCCTCGCCATCGGGATCGGGGATGCCCATCAAGGCCGCCAGGCTGCGCCAGGTGGCGGCGGCCTCGGCGGCCGGCAGGGCGTCGATCACCAGGCGGCGAAATCCGTGGTGAGCGGAGCTGCGCCCGGCCGGCGACACGCCGCCGAAACCGGTAATGACGGGGAGTCTCGACATCGCGGTACTTCCTATGACTGGAACGACGCGGCGCGGTGGCGTCGCGGTTCAAGTCTATGGATCAGCAGTGATGTGTACTTGTACTTTTACGCCATGTTCCATAACTTATCGGCCACTCAATCCGGGAATTTTTCGGCGTACCAATGCCACGGATAGTCGCCCTCGCCGTCGACGGGGCGCTGGGCTCCAGCCTGGCCCTGCCACTCGAGATGCTGCGCGCCGGAGCGCAGCACGCGAGGGCACACGCGCGCGCCGCCCCGTCGCTCGAGGTGCAGGTGGCCGGTGAGACCGGTGCCGCAGTCACGATGTCGGGCACGATCACGCTGCAGCCCGACTGCGCCCTCGAGGCGGTAGCCGGCGCCGACCTGGTGCTGGTGCCTTCGCTGTGGCGCGCTCCCGCTGCCACCGTCGCACAGCACGCGCGCACCACCGGCTGGCTGCGCCGCGCCGCGCGGGCCGGCGCCCGCATCTGCAGCGTGGGCACCGGCAGCTACTTCCCGGCCACGGCCGGCCTGCTCGACGGCTGCGCGGCCACCACCCACTGGTCGTTCTTCGACGACTTCGCGCGCCGCTATCCGCGGGTCCAACTGCAGCGCCGCCAGCTCGTGACGCGTGCCGGGGCGTTCTACTGCGCCGCCAGCGTGAACTCGGCGGCCGACCTCACGCTGCACTTCATCGGCGAGTTCTTCGGTGCGGGGGCCGCCCGCCAGGTCGAGGGCCAGTTCTCGCCCGAGATACGACGCCCGCTCGCGTTGTCTGGGCCGGTCAGCGGCAGCGCAGCCGCGCATCCCGACGAAACCGTGCGCATGGCACAGGACTGGATGCTGGCGAATCCCTGCGCACCGCTGCGCGTGCCCGAACTCGCGGCGCGCTGCGGGATCGCGCCACGCACCTTCAACCGCCGTTTCCGCACCGCCACCGGAACGACCCCGCTCGCCTTCATGCGCCAGGCACGGCTCGACCTCGCGCGCGACCTGCTGCGCCAGAGCAATCTGGCGATCGGCGAGATCGCACATCGCTGCGGCTACCCCGACGCCGCCTATTTCAGTCGCAGCTTCCTGGCGGCGACCGGCAGCACGCCGCAGCAATACCGGGTACGCGCGCGCGGCAAGCTGTTCCGGCCGGAACCGGCGCGCGGCGCCTGAGCGGGTGCGGTGGCGCGCTCCTTGTGGGCGGCGACCGGATATGGCCAAATGCCGCCCCGTCGAGGCCGCGGCGATCGGCGGCGCGGCGCCAACCCGGATTCGCGAGGAGAGCAGAACAATGACGGACGGCACGGTGGTGATCACGGGCGGTGCGCGCACCGCGATGGGCGGCATGAACGGCGTACTCGCCGGGGCGAGCGCGGTGCAACTCGGCACCGAGGCGATCCGCGCCGCGATCGCACGCAGCGGCGTGGCCCCCGCCGACATCGACGAGGTGATCATGGGCTGCGTGCTGCCGGCGGGCCTGCGGCAGGGTCCGGCGCGCCAGGCCGCGCTCGGCGCCGGCATTCCGGCCAGCACCGGCTGCACCACGGTCAACAAACTCTGCGGCTCGGGCATGCAGGCGCTGATCTTCGCCCACGACCAGCTGCGTGCCGGCACCTGCGACGTGATGGTGGCCGGCGGCATGGAGAGCATGAGCAACGCACCGCACCTGTTGCTCGGCGCACGCCAGGGAATCCGGCTCGGGCACGCGGACCTCAGGGACCACATGTTCCACGACGGGCTCGAGGACGCGTACACCGGCCGCGCGATGGGCTCGTTCGCGCAGGAGACCGCGGACGAGCGCGGCCTGACACGCGAGGACATGGATGCTTTCGCAGTGCGCTCGCTGACGCGCGCGCGCAGCGCGATCGAGTCGGGCGCCTTTGCTGCCGAGATCTGTCCGGTGACCGTCAAGGGCCGCAAGGGCGAGGCCATCGTCGATACCGACGAACAGCCGCTCACCGCAAACCCCGAAAAGATCCCGCAGCTGCGTGCCGCCTTCGCGCGCGAGGGCACGATCACCGCCGCCAACTCGAGTTCGATCTCCGATGGCGCCTCGGCGCTGGTGCTGACCACCGCCGCCGAGGCGGCACGGCGCGGGCTGCGTCCGCTGGCGCGCGTCGTCGCCCACGCACGGCATTCGCACGAACCGGCGCAGTTCACGACCGCGCCCACGCACGCGATCGCGAAGCTGCTGGCGAAGACCGGCTGGAGCAAGGACGACGTGGACCTGTTCGAGATCAACGAGGCCTTCGCGATGGTCACCATGCTCGCGATGCGCGACCTCGGCCTCGACGAGGACAAGGTCAACGTGCACGGCGGTGCCTGTGCGCTCGGACACCCGATCGGATCGAGCGGCAGCCGCATCGTGGTCAGCCTGATGTACGCGCTGGCGCGCTACGGCAAGCGACGCGGCGTCGCGAGCCTGTGCATCGGCGGCGGCGAGGCCACCGCGATGGCGATCGAGCTCCCGGGCTGAGTACCTGCCTCTGCCGATTCACGTACAATACGACGGCAAATCCAACGGACGCGGGAGCGATATCCTCATGACGGCAGGCGGCAACTGGGATCACGAGGTCGACGTACTGGTAGTCGGCTCCGGCAACGGCGGCATGACCGCCGCGCTGTGCGCGAACGACATGGGCGCGGGCGATGTGCTGGTGATCGAGAAGGGCGAGAAGTACGGCGGCGGCAGCTCGATTTCCGGCGGCGGCCTGTGGATTCCGTGCAACCGGTACGCACTCGAAGCCGGTGCGGAGGATTCGATCGACGACGCGATGCGCTATCTCGAGGCCACGGTGCCCGAGGACCTGGTGTCGCGCGAGATGCTGCGCACGTACCTAGAGAACGGCCCGCGCATGATCGACTTCATGCACGAGCGCACGCGCATGCGCTACCTGAACCTGCCGCAGTATCCGGACTACTACACCACGCTCCCCGGCGCGCGCAGCGGCAACCGCTCGCTGGAACCCGAGCCGATGATGAAATCCGAGCTCGGCGACGAGGCCGTGAACCTGCTCGACACCCACCACATGATGTGGATGTTCGGTCGTTTCGCGATCACTCAGGGCGAGGCGCACGACTTCACGGCGCAGTTGCCCGGGTGGTGGAAGCGGGCGGCAATGTTGATCCTGCGGTCGGTGATAGACCTGCCGTGGATGTTGAAGTGGGGCCGTTCGCGGCGCATCGCCTGCGGCTGCGCCGGGGTGGCCAGACTGCGCTGGTCGATGCTCGATCGCGCGATGCCGCTGTGGCTGAGAACGAGCCTCGTCGATCTGGTCACCGACGCCGACGGCCGCGTGATCGGCGCGCAGCTCGAACGCGAAGGCAGACCGATGCGTGTGCTCGCGCGCAAGGGCGTGATCCTCGCCGCCGGCGGCTTCGAACACAACCAGCAGATGCGCGAACAGTACCTGCCGAAGCCCACCGACGCGCGCTGGAGCGGTGGCGCGAAGACCAACACCGGCGATGCGATCCGCATCGGCCAGAAGCTGGGCGCGGAACTGCGCCTCATGGACGGCGCGTGGTTCTGCTCCACCAACACCGTTCCCGGTGAGCCGGCGCCGCGCATGAGCATCATGGAGAAGTCCTATCCCGGTTCCTGCGTGGTGAATCCGGCCGGCAAGCGGTTCACCAACGAATCGCAGAACTACATGAACTACCAGAAGCAGCTTTACGCAGTGCACTCGGACGAAAATCCGTGCGTACCGAGCTACCACATCTTCGATGCGCGCTTCCGCCGCACGTATATCGTGGGCCCGCTGTATACCAGCCAGATGCGTCCGGACTGGGCGGTACCGAGGCGCCTGTTCGAAGAGGGTTATGTGCACAAGGCCGACACCATCGCCGAACTGGCGCGCAAGGCGGGTATCGATCCGGCCGGACTGGAGGAGACGATCAGGCGCATGAACGAGTTCGCGCGCACCGGCAAGGACCTGGACTTCGGCCGCGGCGACTCCGACTACGACCGCTACTACGGTGATCCGCGCGTGACGCCGAACCCGTGCCTGGGGCCGATCGACGAACCGCCCTACTACGCGATGAAAATCGATCCGGGCGATTTCGGCACACATGGCGGACTCGCCACCAATCCCAGCGCACAGGTAGTGCGCGAGGACGGCTCGGCGATCGAGGGCCTGTACGCGATCGGCAATTGCTCGGCCGCGGTGCTGCCGACGTATCCGGGACCCGGATCGACGCTCGGCCCGGCGATGACCTTCGGCTACCTGGCCGCCAGGCACATCACCGGCACCGCGTAGGTCCGGGCTGTGCCCGGACATGTTCGGCCACAGGCCGAACCTACACCGCAAGACCAGCGTGTTCGTTTTCACCAGGGAGCGCGGCAGCATGGGCAGACTCGAGGGACGGGTAGCGATCGTGACCGGCGCCGGTGCCGGCATCGGCAAGGGCATCGCGCGCCGCCTCGCGGCGGAAGGCGCCTCGGTGGTGATCGCCGAGTACCACGCGGAGTCCGGCCAGACCACGGCCGCCGGCATCCAGAGCGAATTCGGCGTGCGCGCGCTGGCGCTGCAGGTCGATGTCTGCGACAAGGCGCAGGTCGAGCAGATGGTGCGCTCCACCGTCGACGCCTTCGGACAGGCCGACATCCTGGTCAACAACGCGTGGGCCAGACGTCGCGGCGGTGACGCCTTCGGCCCCGTCGAGGCGAAGACCGACGCGGACTTCGATCACGCGTTCCGCATCGGCTACATGGCGGTGCTGTGGGCGATGCAGGCGGTGTTTCCGCTGATGCGCGAGCGCAACTGGGGCCGCATCATCAATATCGCGTCGCTGAACGGCGTGAACGCGCACCCGTACACCGTGGACTACAACGCGGCCAAGGAAGCGCTGCGCGCGCTGACGCGCACCGCCGCGCGCGAGTGGGCGCGGCACCAGATCTGCTGCAACATCATCTGTCCGGCGGCTGCCACCGAGGCCTACCGGGCGTTCGCGAGCGCACAGCCGGAAAATGCAGCCGAGTTGCTGAAACTCAACCCCATGGGTCGCATGGGCGACCCCGAGACCGACATCGGCAGCGTGGCGCTGTTCCTCGCCAGCGACGACTGCCGGTACCTGACCGGCAACACGCTGTTCGTCGACGGCGGCGGCCACATCAACGGCGTTCCCTGGCTCGCCGGCGGTATCTGATTCCACCTCGGGCGCGCCCCGGCGCCGGGCGCGCGGATCGCGATCTCAGCGTACCTCGGCGCGCACCGGGAAGCGTTCGAAGTAGAACGCGAAACGCTCGCGCAACGCCGCCGGATCGACGCCGAAATCTCGTGCGAGCCGGTACACCACTTTGCCTTCCTTGCCGCGCGGATGCTCGGCGACGTAGCGCTCCAGTCGCTCGCACGCAGTGGGCGTGAACTCCAGTCCGGCCCGCTGGTACACCTTCGTCATGGTGCCGATCTCGTCGGCCATGAACTCGTGGAACGGGGAATCGAAACTGCGCGCCGCGGGCAGCAGATCGCGGTCACGCACGCAGGCGCGCAGCAGGTGTTCGACGCGATCGCTCCAGTACGCCACCAGTTCGCGCATCGCGACACGCCGCCGGTTGATGCGCTGACTGTAGGCCTGCATCGTCACCGAAGACTGGATCACCGCCACCGGATCGCGATGCGTGACGATCACGGTGGCATCCGGGAACACGCGGCCCAGTACCGGCAACTGCTCCAGATGCTGCGGACACTTCAGCACCCAGCGTTTGTCGCCCTGCCCCGCCTGCCGTCGCTGCCACTGCAGCAACCTGAGCACGTTTTTCATGTACTCGTAGTGCGGCGTCTGGTCGGTGGCGTAGTAGTGATCGCGCCAGCGCGGCGACATCGCGAGCCACTCGAAGTTGTACGACGCGAAGTCCGGCCCCATCAGTTCGAGTTCCTCGTGGATGTGGTCCGGCTCCATCGGGTGCATGGCGGCGATGAACGGCGTCATGCGCTTCATGCCTTCCCACGCCTCGGCGCAGCGCCGGTAGCGCGGATCGCTGCCATCGGGCAGCGGTGCCTCGCCGGGGCGCGGGACCGGTTCGTAGGACTCCCACAACGGCAGCGAATGCAGCCTGTCGTCCGCCGCCAGCAGGTTCACCATGTGCGTGGTGCCCGAGCGCGGCAGGCCGACGACGACCAGCGGGCGCTCGATGCGCTCGTCGAGGATTTCCGGGTGCCGCTGCAGCGTGTCGTGGATCAGCAGGCGATTGGCCGCGTAGCGGACCAGGTAGTTGCGCAGCGAGATGCGCGCCAGCGCGGTCAATTCGGGATCGGCGCTCCATTCGTCGCGCAGCACGCCCAGCCGCACACGGAAATCGTCGGCACCGAAATCCGACAACCCGGTCAGTGCGCGCGCCTCGTCGAGAATCGATTGCTCGCCGAAGTCCGTGTGGACCGTCTCGGCCCACTGCAGGGCCTGGCGCTGGGCTTCGCTCAGCACCGGTTCGGCCAGGTCGTCGAGATGGATCTCGTTGCTCATCGGGTCCTCGGGTAGTCGGCGCGGCGTTCGCGTGGGCCGGTGATTGTAACGTGCGCGGCGCGGATTCTGCCGGTCGGGCCTTATGCAAAACACCTGGCCGTGCAGGTTCGGCCTGTGGCCGAACGAATTGAATCAATGTCCGGGCACAGCCCGGACCTACGGCCGAACGATTCACGTCCGGGCGCAGCCCGGACCTACGGCCGAACGATTCACGTCCGGGCACAGCCCGGACCTACGGCCGAACGATGTGCCGCGGGACAACTGTCCGGGCACAGCCCGGACCTACTGGCGTACGCCTTCTACGGAGAGGATCAGCTCGACTTCCTGCGACGCCGGGCCGAGGTCCTTGGCGATCGCGAAGTCCTTGAGCGCGATCCGCGTCGAGCCCTCGAAGCCGGCCCGGTAGCCGCCCCAGGGATCGGCGCCCTCGCCGAGCAGCTTCGCGGCGATCGTGACCGGACGCGTGACTCCGTTCAGCGTGAGATTGCCGCTGATGTCGAAGCTGCCTTCGCCGGTAGACGTGACGCCGGTGGACACGAAACTGGCCTCCGGGTGCTTGCCGGTGTTCAGGAAGTCGCTGCCGCGCAGGTGCTTGTCGCGCTCGGCGTGGTTCGAGTCCACGCTCGCGGTGCGGATCGTCACCCGCACCGAGCTCACCTCCGGCCGCGTGGCGTCGAAGGAGAAGCGCCCGTCGAAGTCACGGAAGGTGCCGTACAGCCAGCTGTAGCCCAGGTGGCTGATCTTGAAGTTCACGAAGGCGTGCTGGCCCTCCTTGTCGATGATGTAGTCGGCCGCCGTGGCGGGCGCCGCGGCAACGGTCAGTCCCAGTGCGATGGCGCTGAACAGGTTACGGATCTTCATGGTCGGTTCTCCTCGGTTGACGAACGTGAAGGATTGCGCGCGACGCCCAGCATGCGCCTCAGCGTCGCGTCGCGGTCGATGAAATGGTGCTTCAGCGCGGCCAGCGCGTGCACGGCGACCAGCGCCACCAGGCTCCACGCCAGCCACTCGTGGATCGCGCCGGCCACGTCTTCCTGGTCCTCGACCAGCGCGGGCAGCGCCGGCACCTCGAACAATCCGAACACCGGGATCGGGCGTCCGTCGGCGGTGGATATCAGGTAGCCGGAGCACGCCAGCGCGAACAGCAGCAGGTACAGCAGCAGATGCGCGACCCGCGCCGCGCGTCGCTCCAGCGCGGTATGCGTCGACGGCGGTAGCGGCGGCGGACTCCACCGGCGCCACCCCACGCGCAGCAGCAGCACCGCGAACAGCGTCAGGCCGACACTCTTGTGCAGCGCGGGCCCGCGACGGTACCACGCGTCGTAGTAGTCGAGATCGACCATCCACAGGCCGAGCCCGAACAGGCCGAACACGGTGAGTGCCACCAGCCAGTGCAGCACGATGGCCACCAGGCCGTAGCGTTCGGCCGAATTGCGCCACTGTGTCATGCGGCACCCCCTGTCAGGCCGCGGGACTGAACGCATGATCCTGCCCCGGTCGCGCATCGGCGACAAGCACCTCGTGCGCAGCCAGCCGCGGCTTGCGCGGCCAGTTGCCTGGCGCCGCGGGGCCGAGGGTGATCATCATGACCGGCAGGTAGCGCTCATCGAGCCGGAACTCGCGTGCGAGCGCCAGGGGGTCGAAGCCGATCATCGGACCAGTCGCCAGACCGAGTTCGGTCGCCGCCAGCATCAGCGCCATCGCTGCCATGCTGGCGGAACGGATCGCCTCGTCGCGGGCCAGCTCGGGCCGTCCCGCGTACGCGGCCTGTCCGTTGGCCGCGAACGCCGCGGCGGCCGTGGCATCGAACAGACCTGCACGCTGCGCGCGCTCCGCGATGAGCGGCAGGCGCTCGGCGGCGCGTCGATCGCCGAGCACCACCACGGTGGCGGCCGCGTCGCGCACCTTCTGCTGCCCGTGCGCGATGCGCTGCAGCGCCGCGCGTGCTTCGGGCTCACGCACCACCAGGAAGCGTGCGTGCTGGATGTTGTACGCCGACGGTGCCTCCATCGCCGCCGCGATCAGTTCCTCGATCGTGCCGGCCGCGACGGTTGCGACCGTGTCGTAGCGGTTGGCGGAAACGCGTCTCCGCAAGGCATCACGAACATTCATCCCGGGTTCCTCGGCAGGTGTTCATCCGGCCGTGCGTGCCGGTTCGGTCAAGCTGCCATTGCGATAGGCTTCAATGGCCTCACGGATCTCGTCGCCGGTGTTCATCACGAAGGGTCCGTGCTGCGCGATCGGCTCACCGATCGGGGTGCCCGCAAGCACCAGCACGTGCGCCACGTCGGCGCCCGCGCGCACGCCGAGTGCCGTGCCGGAATCGAAGATTGCCGTGCTACCCGCGCCCACGCCCCCGGCCAACGCACCGTCGATCACGTAGACCAGCGCGGCATCGCCCGGCGCGACGTCCAGCACGCACTCGTGGCCTGCCGGCAGCAGCAGTTCGAGCACCCGTGCCGACGCGGCGAGCCGCGCCAGCGGACTGCGCACGGTGTGCCCGCCGAGCGACCACGCACCGGCAAAGACGCGCGCACGCGCTCCGTCCCCGAACTCGTGCCACGGCAGCTGGTCCGCGTCGACCTGGGCGTATTCGGGTTCCTTCAGCTTGTCGCGCGCCGGCAGGTTGATCCAGATCTGGAAACCGTGGAGGCCCTCCGGCGAGCGCAGCGGCATCTCGGAGTGGATCACGCCCCGCCCGGTGGACATCCACTGCGCCCCGCCGTCACGCAGTTCCGCGCGATGTCCCAGGTGATCACGATGCTCGAAACCGCCCCGCAGCATCAGGGTCAGTGTTTCGATGCCGCGGTGGGGATGCGGCGGAAAGCCGCCGATGAAGTCCGCCTCGTCGTCGGAGCGGATCTCGTCGAGCATCAGGAACGGGTCCAGCGCGTGCCGATGGCTCCCCAGCGTGCGCAGGATGCGCACCCCGGCCCCATCCAGCGCCGGCCGGCCCGCCACCACGGTTCGCAGATCACGAAGACTCATAGGCGTATTCCTCATCAGTAGGCACCAGAATACATTGGTTTTTTCGAAGATAAACTGCTAAAAACCGATCAATCCAATCGATATTGTCGATGCATATGAGCACACTGGAACAATGGCGTTTCCTCGCCGCGGTAGTCGATCAGGGTGGTTTCGCAGCCGCCGCCGAACACCTGCGCAAGAGCCAGTCCACCGTCAGCCATGCGGTGAAACAACTGCAGGATGCGCTCGGCGTGCGCCTGATCGCGTTGCAGGGGCGTCGTGCGGTATTGACCCCGGCTGGCGAGACGCTGCTGCGGCGCGCCCGCCACCTGCTGGCCGACGCGGAGGCCTTGCAGCGCCTCGCCACCACGCTGGCGCAGGGATGGGAAGCACGGGTCACGCTGGCCGTCGATGTGGTGTTTCCGCGCGAGGCGCTATTCGGTGCGCTGGCGGCGTTCGGCCGCGAGAGTCCGGAGACTCGCGTGGAACTGCTGGAGACGGTGCTCTCGGGCAGCACCGAAGCACTGCTGCAGCGCCGGGCCGCGCTGGTCATCACGCCACAGGTCCCGCCCGGTTTCCTGGGCGAATCGCTGCTGCGGCTCGAGTTCGTCGCCGTCGCGCATCCGACACACCCGTTGCACGCGCTGGGCCGCGAAGCGACGCTGGAAGACCTGCGCCGGCACCAGCAGATCGTGGTGCGCGACTCCGGCGTGCACCTGCGAACCGACGCCGGCTGGCTGGGCGCCGAACGGCGACTCACGGTATCGCACCCGTCCACCTCGATCGCGGCGCTGCGCCGCGGCCTCGGCTTCGCGTGGATCCCGCGCAGCAGCATCCGCAGCGAACTGGAAAGTGGCGCGCTGGTACCGCTGCCGCTGGCCACGGGTGCCGTGCGCTGGGTCGATCTCTACCTCGTGATCGCCGAACCCGAAGCCCCCGGCCCGGCCGTCACGCGCCTGGCCGAATTGCTGCGCGAGGCGGCGGCCGCCCCACGCGGCTCGGTTCTGGATTCGGCTGCTCCTGCCTGAGGGCGCTACGGCTCGAGAGGCTGTCGCAAAAACCCGCGAAGCGTGCGGCGGCGATTTCGCACCGGTGGGCGTACGCCGCAGGGATGCGGCGTTCGAGCCTACAGGGATGTATTCACGGTGTCCCACGGGTGTGAAATCGCCGCCGCGCGCTGGCATCGCCCCACGTCGAGAGGTTTTGCGACACCCTCTCAAGGTTCGAGCAGGGCGCCGATCACCCGCTGCATGGCGCGCGCGGTCGACTCCCGATCGAGTCCCGGGTTGCGCACCGCGCGTATGGCCAGCCCGCCGAACAAGGCACCCAGCACTTCCAGCCGTCCCTGCAGGTCGGCCAGTTCGCCGCTGCCGGCGGTCGCGGCGAGCAGCGTGCTGCCGATGCGACGCCGTACCTCGGCATCGGCTTCGCGCACCATCGCGGCGATGGCAGGATTGCGTGCGGCTTCCGCCAGCACCTCGAGCAGCAGCGGTCCGCTGGCCCCGTCGAGCGCCCGCTGCAGCCCGCGCGGGGCATGCTCGACCAGCGCGCGCCCCAAATCGGGCTGGCTGCGGATGCCGTCGTCGATTTCGAGGATCTCCTGCTGCTCGCGCTCGACGATCGCCGCGATGATCGCCTCCTTGCCGCTGAAATAGTGGTAGATGTGACCGACGCTCATGCCGGCCTCGCGCGAGATCTCGGCCATGCTCGCCGCATGGAAACCGTGACGCCGGAAACATGCGGTCGCCGCATCCAGCACCTGCTCGCGGCGCACGTGCGCGCGCTTCTTCACCCCGCCGGCCGCTTCCACCGCTATGACCTCCCGCGCCATGGCACTTCCTGATTAGCAATGAAGCTCAGCCATACGGATTGCCGGCTGCGGTTGGGGTGGACAGTGCACCGCTGCCACGAGGAGTCGCTCATGCAATGTCCTGAGATC